>JAEEGH010001246.1_pt1 | contig 74607 bp, 50 predicted proteins | sample 9134181 | NCBI WGS metagenome assembly JAEEGH01 (sample SAMN16246544, study PRJNA631951) | gut metagenome | biome: gut microbiome; feature: rumen; material: DP-attached | host: Bos | place: Iran: Karaj | collected 2018-10 | reverse complement strand
TGGGGTTCCACTTTTAACACGAATACCACCGTTTACATTCTCCAACTCTTCCATGTTCAGAGCGCGTGCGCTCATAAAATTCTTCTGTGTCATAATCTTATCATTTTTAAATTGTTAAACTTAATGTCTTTTCTCTTGTTGACGATGCAAAGTTACGGCGATTTTCTTCCGATTCCAAGAAATTTCCAGAATTCTTCTCTCACTTGTAGCGACAACCGCCCCCACAGGCGACATATCAGGCAAATGCCCTCAAAACCTGTCGTGTGACCAGCAGAACCAGTCCCCTGAATCAGGGTAGTGGTTTTGTCCTCGTTGTCCACGAGAATAAAGATGGTGTTTTCTGGCCATTACGACCTGACTGAAAGAAAATAAGAATTTTTTACGTCAATTGTTTGGGAATGTCGAAAATTTTTCATATCTTTGCAGAAGATAAGGAGAATAAAAAAAACAACAGCAACAATGAAAAAACAAATTCTATTATTTCTTATGATGCTCCTGCCATCAATGGCAAATGCTTATGATGCCCTGATCGATGGGGTCTTTTACAATTTCGACAAATCCACTAAAACTGCTACCGTAACTTGTGAGCGCATAACAAGCGACCACTCAGGAATTAACAACACTTCTTCTGGTAACATCATTATTCCATCTGAGGTGAAATACAATAATGTAACTTACCGTGTAACGAAAATAGGAATGTGCGCTTTTGAGACCTGTGAAGGACTGAAGTCTATTACAATCCCCGGAAGCGTATCTGTGATAGATAATTGGGCTTTCACAAGATGCAAAAACTTGACTTCTGTCACGATCCATAACGGTGTTAAGTTCATAGGAGAAAGTGTCTTCCGGGATTGCAGTAGCCTAACCTCAATCACAATTCCAAACAGTGTGCTAGACATAGGAGTTTGGTCATTCTCAAACACTGCTTGGTCAAATAACCAACCAGATGGGCCATTGTATCTTGATAATTGTTTGCTGGGATTTAAGGGCAGTGAGCCAAGTGGATCCTTTGAAATAAAAGAAGGGACAAGACTGATAGTCACAGGTGCATATTGTGGGGACTATTTGGGTCGTTGCGATCTGACCTCTATCACGATACCCAGCAGTGTGGAGCATGTTGGAAAGAGCAGTTTCCCTTCAGCATGGCTTGATAGTCAGCCAGAAGGACTGTTATTTATTGGGAAGGTCGCTTATAGATACATCGGCTTCATGCCCGAAAATACAGAAATAGTTTTACCCGAAGGTACAACTGAGATAGGATGGGGGGCTTTCGCTAATTGTGATAACAGTATGACCTCTTTGACGATTCCAAGTAGTGTGACATATATTGGCGAAAATGCTTTACAGTACTGCGGTGGTTTAAAATCAATAACAATAGAATCAAGTAATCCTGTATATGATTCCCGAAATAATTGTAATGCCATTATAGAGACCGAATCTGGGGGATTAATAAAAGGGTGCAATAATGCCTTTATTCCTGAAGGAGTGGCGACCATAGAAAAGGAAGCGTTCTATGGGTGTAAGGGGCTGACATCCTTCACCATTCCAAATGGTGTAAAATCTATTGGCGGACGTGCCTTCTATGGTTGTACAAATTTGAAATCTGTGACCATACCAAGTAGCGTGACCTTCATTGGTTCAGGCGCTTTTCAGCATTGCAATGTAACATCTTTTTTTTCGGATTCAAAAGAACCCTCAAAAATAGAAAGTTGGACTGTAGCTGGTTATTCTATAGGTACATTAAGTGATGCCACACTTTATGTACCGAAAGGATGTGTGAATGTTTATGCCCAGGCTACGGGTTGGAACAAATTCAAAGAAATCAAGGAAATGATAAAAGTAGGATCATTTACATATAGTATAAAAGATGACAATACGGCTATTGTGATTGATGTGACTGATCCTGGTCAAAAAGAGATAAGTATTCCTGCAAGCATTACAGTAGATGGAAAAACCTATCCTGTGAAAGCCATCGCAGAGAATGGCTTCATAGACAACAAAGTATTGGAGAGGGTGACTATTCCCGAGTCCGTAACTGAGATTGGTGCCTATGCCTTTAGCGGATGCAGCAACCTTGCTTCCGTTTCTGTACCCGAGTCTATCTCCATGGTGGGTATAGGTGTCTTCTCTGATACACCGTGGTATGACAACCTGCCTGACGGAGTGGTGTATATTGGTAAGGTTGCCTGTGAGTATAAAGGTGACATTTCAGATGATACAAAGATTGAGTTCAAGGATGGTACATTGGCGATTCGCCAAGAAGCCTTCTCTTGCCGTTGGGGAATCGTATCCGTGACAATTCCGAATAGTGTAACATATATTGGCGAAAAAGCCTTCCAACATCTTCATCTAACTTCTGTGAATATTCCGAATAGCGTCACATATATCGGCGAGGAAGCTTTTAGTACATATTCGCTGTCTTCTCTAACAGTAGACAGTGAGAATCCTAAGTATGATAGTCGGAATAATTGTAATGCAATCATCGAAACGGCAACTAATACACTTATCCTTGGCTGTAAAAACACTGTTATCCCTAATAGTGTGACTTCAATTGGTGATCGCGCTTTCGAAAATTGCGAAGATCTTATTTCCATACTCATCCCAAATAGTGTGACTTCTATCGGTGAGAGTTCTTTCGCTGGCTGCAGAAGTCTTACTTCTCTGTCCATCCCCGAAGGTGTGGTCTCTATCGGTATTAATGCTTTCTCTGATTGTCAAAGTCTTAAAACGGTTTCTATTCCAAGTAGCGTAACCTCTCTTGGCAGTTATGCTTTCGTTTATTGTTATAGTCTGGAATCTGTAAAGGTTAAAAATTTAGAGCCTTTGCAGATTGGTATGTCTTCATTCTTCAACAACTGTGTTCTCTATGTTCCAAAAGGCAGTGCAGAAGTATATGCTAACGCAATAGGATGGTCTAGTTTTAGGGAAATCAAGGAGTTTGTCAATGACGAAGTTGCCAGTTACACCATCGAAGAGGAAAAGGGTGCTTCTGTGATAGACACATCTGAGCCAACGACGAAAGATGTAGAGATTCCTAACAGCATTACAGTTGATGATAAAACCTATCCTGTGAAGGCCATTGCCGACAATGCCTTTGTGGGTAACACGGTCATCAAGAAGGTGTCGATACCTGAGTCGGTAGAGGAGATCGGCGCGAGTGCCTTCCAAGGATGTAAAGATCTGAATACCATCTACTGTTATACTGAAGAGCCTATCGCTCTTGGCAGTGCGGAGGCAGCGGCGGCCCGCACTCGTGTTGACGGAGAGGGAAAGGCATCGAGCGTGTTCGACGGTGTTGACAAGGTGACTTGTCTGCTGTACGTTCCTGCTGCCAGCATCGACAAATACAAAGCGGCTGACGGCTGGAAGGACTTCAAGTATATCGTGGGGATAGGGTCAAACTTCATCATAGGCAATGTGAATGGCGACGATATGCTCGACAACCGCGACCTGCAGGCTATTATCAATCATGTGATGGACAAGCCTCAGGAAGGGGCCTTCGATGAGAATATGGCTGACGTCAACCTGGATGGCCATGTGGATGTCAACGACGTAGTGTTCCTTGTCAAACTCCTTGGTCAGAAGTAATTGACACAGGGGGCAGACATGACGCACACGGGGTCAGGAGTTCTGTGCGCTTGGCAAAACCCAAGTCCCCGTTGAAGGTGGCCTTTATGTGATGACGCATAGCAGCACCCATGATAAGAAGAAAATGCTCGACAAGATTGCAATAAGACTGGGGGTAAAGTTGATAGTAGAAGAGATTTAATGAAACAAAAAGTGTAGCCGTAGTTACCTGAATCATAGCAGCCGTCATACCCAAGTACCTGCCCCAGTGACTATTGAGCTCTTGATTTTTGATTATTTCATAAAAGTAGAAAGATGAGTAAGTCAATAAGTATATTAGAACAAGATTATATCCAGTGGATAAAGGAACTGAGTTCGCGTTATCGCAGAAGTCAGATCAAGGCTGCTGTGAAAGTGAATCAGGAAATGCTTCAGTTCTATTGGGATCTGGGCAAGGATATTGTGGAGCGAGATGCAGAGAATCGCTATGGCGCTCGTTTTTATGCTTCGCTCAGTCGTGACTTGAAATCGCTTCTACCTGATGCTACTGGCCTTTCAGAGCGAAATCTGTATTACACGAAGATGTTCTACAGCCTTTACAGTCAGGTGCTTGGCAATTTGCAGCAAGTTGCTGCAGATTCTGAAAATCAGATTTCGCAGCAAGTTGCTGCAAAATTGTTCTCAGTGCCTTGGGGGCATCACATGCTCTTGATAGACAAATGATCCTTCGAAGGAATCAAAACCCTGACGGAAGCATGTCCCGCGACTATCAAGATAAGTTACAAACGAGAGACGTTTTCCAATGACAGAAAAGGAAATCACCATAGAGGAATTGAAGAAAAGCTTTCCGAACTGGAAGATAGAATCTCCTGAGCAAGAGAAGAAAGCTCTAGAGTTCTATAAGAAGGCACTGGAAGCATTGAAGAAATTAGCACATTAGTGGACTTCATGGACGAGAATGAAATACCTATGGAGGAAAGCTGCGTGACTTCGTGCAGAAATAGTCCGTCTGCTTCCTTGAGTAACTAATAAACACTCACAGGGTGACAGGAGTCCTGTGCGCTTAAATCTCATTAAACGCACATTGGGCTTGCATCCCTGCAAGCCCAATGTACATTACTAACTAATAACCAAAAAGCATTTCAAATGAAAAACAACTAACTCTAACTAATTATGTATGAATCTTAAATCTGATGCAAAGTTACGGCGATTTTCTTCCGATTCCAAGAAAATTCCCGAATTCTTCTCTCACTTGTAGCGACAACCGTCCCTACAGGCGACATATCAGACAAACGCCCTCAAAATCTGTCGTGTGACCAGCGGAACCACCCCTATGATCAGAATGGGATATGGACTTCGAGCATTGCATGGATAATGATAAGGTAATCTATGTCCCATCATCAATTGATCCACAAGAAAAAAGCGTTCTGGAAAAAATCCAGAACGCTTCTTATCGTTTTAGATGTTCGAAACTTACTTTTCTTTGAATGGAGGAGGGGTCTTCCCACCACCACCGGCTACATTCTCCAACTCTTCCATTGAAAGAACTTTTGTGTCCTTGTTTTCATCATTCTGTTTCATAACCTTAAATTTTTAATTGTTAAACATATTGTCGCTCAGACGTTGTCTTGTTGAGTTTTGCTCGATACCTCTTTCGTTCGAAATAGCTCGAATTACATTCGGCTCTTTACTCGCTTAATCGAGGTTTTCTGATTGACAATGCAAAGATACAACGATTTCGGGAAGATTCCAAGAAAATTCCCGATTTTTTCTCTCACTTGTAGCGACAACTACCCTCTAGAGGCGACAAATCGGGCAAATGCCCTCAAAATCTGTCGCGTCAGGGGTCAAGAAAAAGTGGATAATATTTGGAGATTTCAGATATAATGCCTAAATTTGCAGCAGATTATTGACTTAAAACATAAATAGAGATAATTATTTAGTATGGTACAGGATTTATATATTTTGATGATTACGGCAGCAGTAGTCAGTATTCTGTTTAAGTTGTTAAAGCAGCCAGTGGTGCTGGGCTATATCGTTGCGGGTGTCTTGGTAGGTCCTCATCTGTTTGGTGAGACCCTTGTGAATGCGGACAACGTGAAGGCATGGGGCGACATCGGCGTGCTGTTCGTATTGTTCTGCATTGGTCTGGAGTTCCGCCTGAAGAACCTCATCAGCAGCGGCAAGGTGGCAGCAATAGGTGCGCTGACTATCATCGTAGGCATGATGCTCCTTGGATATTTCGTGGGAAAGGATGCCGACTTAGATATGGTCAACTCCCTGTTTCTGGCGGGCATGCTCTGCATGTCGAGCACCACTATCGTGATGAAGGCCATTGACGAGGCGGGGCTGAGCAAGGAGCGTTTCGTCAAGGGGGCGACCAGCATCCTGATCGTGGAGGATGTGGTGGCGGTGGTGCTGATGGTATTGCTCTCCAGTATAGCCATCCGCCATCAGTTTGAGGGGGCCGAGTTGGCCAGCAAGGTCGTCGATCTGGCCATTACGCTCGCGGCATGGTTCGTCTGCGGAATACTGGTTATCCCGACACTGATACGCAAGGTGAAAAAACATCTGAATGACGAGACGCTGATTATCCTCGCCTTGGGTCTGTGCCTGGGTATGGTGCTGACGGCAGAGGAAGCAGGGTTCAGCAGTGCACTCGGCGCCTTCGTGATGGGCTCGATCCTTGCCGAGACAGTGGAGTCGCATCGTATCGAAAAACTGATGACACCGCTGAAGAATGTCTTTGCGGCTATCTTCTTCATCTCTGTAGGCATGCTGATCGATCCGTCTTCATTGTCGGAATACTGGGTGAGCATTGTCTATGTCAGCCTGGTCATTATCATCGGAATGATTCTCTTTGGCACCTTGGGCTGCTGGTGGGGCGGTCAGACGATGCGCGACTCGATGCTTACCAGTTTCTCGTTTGTGCAGATAGGCGAGTTCTCGTTCATCATCGCTTCACTGGGTACCAGCCTGGGTGTTCTCAATCCTGTCATTTATCCCATCATCGTAGCATCCAGTGTGGCGACCACCTTCCTCACGCCTTATATTATGAAGGCTGCCGTGCCCTGCTATAGGTTCCTTTATCATCACGCTTCAGAGAGCCTGCGTGCAAAGATCGACCAGCGCGAGCAGCAAGTGGCAGAAGCAGAGACAGAGGCGGCTAAACCATCCAGCGACAAGAACTCGTTAGCAGACAGGGCGCGCCATGCTGTCAGGAATACCTTTATCACGAAGTATCTTGTCAATCTGTTTATCAAGAACATGAGTGCTCATGATGAAGAACACGGTTCTTGACTTGTGGCAAAAAAAAGAGAGAGCCTGCTGATGAGCGGGCTCTCTCTCTCTGCGGCTATTTCTTTCCTTCGTACCACTCCTTCAGCACGTAGAAGGCTTTCTTCTTCTGACCTTGGTCGGAGAAGAGGCCTTTACGGTTATAATAGTCCTGCACGCCAGTGAGCAGGCGGCGGGGCGAGCGGAAGTCTTTCAGTATCCAGGGCGTGGTGCCTGCCAGGCCGTCGATCTTGTCGAGCATGGCGGTGTTCTCACGGTAGAGGTTCTCCTGGAACTCCTCTGTCCAGCGCTGGTTCTTCGCACCATGCAGACCGTACTTGGCTCCACCACCGAACTCGCTGACGATGACGGGCTTGTCGTAGGGGATCTCCCAGGTCATCTTGGCCGCATCCTTCACGTCGCGATACCATCCGATATACTGGTTGAAGGAGATGACATCCACGTACTCGTTCATATTGTCCTGCAGTTTGTTATGGTAGTTGGATGCCGCCAACACTTCCATTGCCATGGAGACGAGGCGGGTGCTGTCTGTGTCGTGAGCCTGGCGGGAGAGCCGGCTGAGGAATGTGTCACGCTCCTTTCCGTGTGGTGTCTCGTTGGCAATCGACCAGATGATGACGTTGCAGCGGTTCTGGTCGCGGCGGATCATGTCGTTGAGTTGGCGGCTGGCATTGGCGAAGGTGTCGTCGTCAGTCCAGGCGATGGTCCAGTAGACGGGAATCTCCGACCACACCATCAGTCCCATGCGCTCCGCCTCGCGTACCATATATTCATTATGCGGGTAGTGGGCCAGCCGTACGAAGTTACAGCCCAGTTCCTTGGCCCAGGAAAGCAGTGTATGAGCATCCTCAGGACCATTGGCACGACCACCGCCGTTGGGCTTCTCTTCATGGATGGAGATGCCTCGCAGGAAGATGGGCTGGCCGTTGAGCAGGAGTTGCTTGCCGCGGGTCTCGATGGTGCGGAAGCCAATGGAGTCGGAAACCATATCGCTGGCATCGGAGTCAGTGGGGCCGAGAGTCAGGCTGACGCCGTAGCGCTTGGGAACCTCTGGCGACCAGAGTTGTAGTTTCCTGACCTTGAGTGATGTGGAGACATGGCCGTTGGCATCAGTTGTCAGCATCTGTCTGATTTTCAGTTCTGGGATGGAGAGCGTGACCTGACGGTTTGCCTCCTTGGCGCTCAGTTGCAGTGAGAAGTTCAGTTGCTTGGGGTTTCTCCTGTCGAGTTGTAGGGAGTAGTTCCCGATGTAGGTCTGTGGCACATCTACCAGCAGCACGTCGCGGGTGATGCCGCCGTAGTTCCACCAGTCGAAGATGAGTGTCGGCACGTTCTCACAGCTGCGCTTGTTGTCGACTTTCACGGTGACGAAGTTCTCGCCCGCCTTCAGCAGGTTGGTCACATCGTAGTTGAACGGGGTGAAGCCGCCGACATGCCGGCCTGCCTCCTGCCCGTTGACGAAGACGATGGCTTCGTAGTTGACGGCTCCGAAGTAGAGCAGTGTGCGATGGCCCGCCTTCGGCTGATAGTTGAACGAGCGGTGGAACCATACTGTGCCCTCATAGAAGAAGAGGCGCTGGTCGCGGGTGTTCCAGTCTGAGGGGATGGGCATCGTCTCTGCCTTGTCGAAGTCGTACTCGATGAGGTCTTCTGGCTGCTGAGGCTTGGCGTTGCGGAAGAAGCCATAACTCAGTTTCTCACGACGGTAGCCGTAATAGCCGCACTCCTGCACGTCGACGAGGTAGTGCCAGTCGCCATTGAGCGAGGTGGTCTGGCGGTTCAGTACATTGCCGATCAGCGGCGTGTCTTCGGCCTGCACCGTCATGACGGCGGTAAGCAGCACCAGGATTGAAGTCAGTCTTCTCATGGTCTCTTTCATCTTTTATTTCTTACTGCTTATGATGATAGTCTTCGATCAGGCCTTTCTTTACCAAGATGGGGAGGATGTTAGAGGCAGACTGTCGAGCACTCTTCTTGCCGCGGCCATAGTACTGCTCGAAGGTCACTGGGTCATCACGCAGCAACTGCTCCATAAATTGATCGTTCAGGCGTGTCATGATGATCTTGCCCTTCTCGTTGGGACCTTTATCCAGCAGATATAGCACATGCTTCTCCATCAGGTCGTTGTTCGTCAGCAGCAGGTCGGTGGCCAGGAAGATGGAACCCCATGTCGTATGACCTGTGGCCAGCAACGCCACGTCTAGTCCGATGTTCACCAGGTCCAACAGGCCGCCTGCTGAGGAATGGTAACACACCACGCAAAGTTTGCCTCCCTTATAAGGTATGGCGCGCAGATAGTTGTTCACAGGCAGTATGATACCATCGTCGTCGCGCAGTGTACGCTGGTTGATGAACAGTTGGTTGTCGATGGACATCATGAACACGTCTTTCTTGATGACCTTGTTGACCTCCTTGTCATCCGTCTTGATGTTGAAGTCGATGCCGTCGTACTTCACACGCACCGAGTCGGGCTCTTTGCCAGGAATCAGATCCTCGTAGGATTTCCACTTGCTGGCCTTGAAGTCGTCGTAACTCATATACACCTTGGTCTGTGCCTGCATTGCCATGGCAACAAAGCACAACATCATCATCGTAATGGTTCTCTTCATGATCGTAGTATTTGATATTTGTGTGCAAAGATAAGGAAAATTGTAGAAAAAAGAAAAAAAGTTGCGATAAAATTTGGCAGAATGAAAGGAAATGTGTACTTTTGCCGCCAGAAAGTTATAAAACGAAACGAGACATGACAAAAATGGCAAACTATTGGTGGTGGCGCAACTCAAGATTCGCAAGATCGTGAGAAGATAGCCGCGTACCTATGGTGGAGATATACGAAAAGGCCTGTCGTTCTTGCGACAGGCCTTTTTCAATTTACGACTTGAGTATTTACACAAAGACTTTTAAAAATATGGGACAGTATCAAGTAGACAAAAATGGATTCTATGGAGAGTTTGGAGGTGCCTATGTGCCGGAGATTCTCTACAAGTGTGTGCATGACCTGCAGGAAGCCTACCTGCCAATCATCGAGTCGGCAGACTTCAAGCAGGCGTATCATGCCCTGTTGAGGGACTATGTAGGCAGGCCATCTCCGCTCTATCTGGCGCAGCGGATGAGTGAGCGTTATGGTTGCAGACTCTATCTGAAGCGCGAGGACCTGAACCACACGGGCGCTCACAAGATCAACAACACCGTGGGTCAGATCTTGTTGGCCAAGCAGATGGGCAAGACGCGTATCATCGCAGAGACAGGAGCCGGACAACATGGTGTGGCGACGGCAACGGTCTGTGCGCTGATGGGCATGAAGTGTGAGGTGTTCATGGGTGCCACTGATGTGGAGCGTCAGCACACGAACGTCGAGCGGATGAAGATGCTGGGTGCCGAGGTGCATCCTGTACGTACAGGCAACATGACGCTGAGCGATGCCTGCAGCGAGGCTATACGTGACTGGTGCTGTCATCCCTCAGACACCTTCTATATCGTGGGTTCTACGATGGGTCCCCATCCTTATCCAGACCTCGTGGCCCGTATGCAGAGCGTCATCTCGGAGGAGATCAAATGGCAGTTGCAGGAGAAGGAGGGGCGCTACTATCCCGACTATCTTATCGCCTGTATCGGCGGAGGCAGCAATGCCGCTGGCACCATCTACCACTATATGGATGACGAGCGGGTGAAAATCGTGTTGGCAGAGGCTGGTGGTCATGGCTGGGATACGGACTACACCGCAGCGACGATTCATCGTGGTACGACGGGCATCCTGCATGGTGCGAAGATGCTGGTGATGCAGGATGAGGACGGACAGATTCAGGAGGCCTTCACCATCTCGGCAGGTCTCGACTATCCTGGCGTGGGTCCCATGCATTGTAACATGGCCAAACAAGGTCGTACGCAGGTGCTGAGTATCAACGACGACGAGGCTATCTATGGTGGTTATGAACTCACTCGTATGGAGGGCATCATCCCTGCCATCGAGAGTGCCCATGCCATCGCTGCCCTCTCTAAACTGACGTTCAAGCCCGACGATGTGGTGGTGCTCACCGTCAGTGGCCGTGGTGACAAGGATGTGGAAACGTACTTGAAGAACAAAGCAATGGCGAAGGAATACGGGAATTTTTAGGCTACAAAATAAATAAAAAATATGAATACATTTAAATATTCAACAAACAGCAAGACCATTCTGGGGGATCTGTATACCCCAGTGGGAGTCTATATGCGACTGCGCGACCTCTATCCGCAGAGTGCGCTGATGGAGAGTTCGGATTACCATGATGCGAACAACAGTCGTTCGTTTATCGGACTGAATCCCATTGCCAGTGTCGCCATCGGACATGGTATGGCCACCGTCAGTTATCCTGACGGCAGCGTGATGCAGCATGAAGTGAACAAGGCGTATCGCTCTGACAAGGCCATCCATGCACTCATCGATCGTATAGAGGTCAGTGGTGAGGATGCCAATGTCTGCGGACTCTTCGGCTATACGTCATTCAATGCCGTCAGATACTTCGAGGATATTCCCGTGAAGGACGAGACGCAGGCTAAGAACGATGCCCCCGATGTGCTCTATATATTATATAAGGTGGTCATCGTATTTGATCATCATCAGAGTCTCCTGAAGGTGGTGAGTTTAGAGGAGTGTTTAGAGGAAAGTGGAAAGAGGAAAGAGGAAGGAGATTACCATTTGGTCGATGAGGTTGTCAGGGCGATGAACAAGGCGAATGTGCAGGCTTACGACTTCCATCCCGTGGGGGACGTCAGAAGTACGCTGACAGACGATGAGCACAGGGCAAACATCCGTCGTGGCATCCAGCATTGTCTGAGGGGTGACGTGTTCCAGATAGTCCTCTCGCGTCGATTCATCCAGAAGTACGAGGGTGATGACTTCAAACTCTATCGTGCCCTGCGCAGCATCAATCCCTCGCCCTACCTCTTCTATTTCGACTTCGGAGGCTTCCGCATCTTCGGCTCTTCGCCAGAGACACACTGCCGAGTTACAAGGGAGAACTCCCGATTCCGTGCATTTATTGATCCGATTGCTGGCACGACGAAAAGGACGGGCGACGCTGAGGCAGACCGTCGAGGAGCAGAATACCTGCGCAATGATCCAAAGGAGAATGCTGAGCATGTGATGCTGGTGGACTTGGCCCGCAACGACCTGAGCCGTAATTGCCACAACGTGAAGGTGGACTTCTACAAGGATCTGCAGTACTACAGCCATGTGATTCATTTGGTGTCGAGGGTGTCTGGTGAACTCGATGAGGGCGCTGATCCTATCAAGGCGTTTATCGACACCTTCCCTGCCGGCACCCTCTCAGGAGCACCTAAGGTGCGTGCCATGCAGTTAATCTCTGAATACGAGCCCCACAACCGTGGTGCCTATGGTGGTTGTATCGGCATCATTGGTCTCGACGGATCGCTGAATCAGGCTATCACCATCCGAACGTTTGTCTCCCGTAACGGCGAACTGTGGTTCCAGGCGGGTGGCGGCATCGTGGCCAAGAGCGATGTGGAGTATGAACTGCAGGAAGTGAACAACAAACTGGGGGCTCTAAGGAAGGCTATCGAAAAAGCAGAGAGACTTTAAACGAACACGAATCACACGAAATGAACGAATTATGAAAATAGTCATTATTGATAATTACGACTCGTTTACCTATAACCTGAGTCATTCAGTGAAGGAGTTGGGCGCTGAGGTCACCGTGGTACGCAACGACCAGTTCGAACTCAAAGACCTGGAGCCGTATAGCAAGATTATCCTCTCGCCAGGTCCTGGCATCCCCTCAGAGGCAGGCCTGTTGCTTGATGTCATCCGCACCTATGCTGACAAGAAGCCAATCTTAGGAGTCTGTCTGGGGCATCAGGCCATTGGCGAGGTGTTCGGCGGCAAACTGGAGAATCTCTCGGATGTCTTCCATGGTGTGGCTACACCCTGCCATATCATCTCCGACGATCCCATCTTCAGTGGGATAGAGCGGGATATCACCATAGGCCGCTACCACTCGTGGGTGGTGTCGAAGGAGGATTTCCCTGACTGCCTGGAGATTACTGCCGTGAGTGATGAAGGTCAGGTGATGGCTCTGCGCCATAAGACACTCAACGTCCGTGGCATTCAGTTCCATCCGGAGAGTGTCCTCACCCCTGATGGCAAGAAAATGATACAAAACTGGTTATTTCTATAAATGAAAATTGAAGATTGAAAATTGAAAATTGAAATAATATGGAACAAACAATGAAAGGCTATCTCTTCAGGCTGCTGAACCACGAGGAACTGACTCGTGAAGAAATGAAGACCATCCTGATTGGCATCACCCACTCAGAGTATCCCAATGAACAGATTACCGCCCTGCTCACCTGTCTGCAGATGAGAGGCGTCACCGTCGACGAACTTCTTGGCTTCCGCGATGGTATCTTAGAGACAGGAGTGCCTGCCATCCTTCAGGCAGACCGTTATATCGATGTCGTGGGTACGGGCGGTGACCGTAAGAACACGTTTAACATCTCCACCACGGCCTGTTTCGTGATTGCGGGCGCTGGCTATAAGGTGGCTAAGCACGGCAACTATGCCGCCACCTCTGTATCGGGTGCCTCGAACGTCATCCAGCACCATGGTATCAAGTTCACGGATGATATCGACAAACTGAACCGTTCGCTCAACGAGGCTGGCATCGTCTATCTCCATGCCCAACTCTTCGCCAAGGCGATGAAGTTCGTGGGTCCCATCCGTAAGGCGTTGCAGTTCCCTACCATCTTCAACCTCTTAGGTCCGATTGTCAATCCATCGCAGCCGAAGTGCCAGTTGTTGGGCGTGGCTAATCTCGACCAGATGAGGCTCTACAACAGCGTGTACCAGAAGATCGGCATTGACTATGGTATCGTGAACAGCATCGATGGTTATGATGAGATTTCGTTGACGGGTGACTTCAAGGTAACCACGAACAACTACGAGCGCATCTTCAAACCTAGCGACCTTGGTTTCGCCATTGCCAAGCCTGAAGAACTCGTGGGTGGTGCTACGGAGGAAGAGGCTGCCGAGATCTTCGACGCCGTCTTGGAGAATCGTGCCTTGCCTGCCCAGAAGAATATCGTGCTGGCTAATGCCGGCTTCGGTATCCAGGTGCTGGAGAAGGGGCAGAAGAGCATCGAGGAGTGTATTGCCATTGCCCGTGAGAGCATCGACAGCGGTGCTGCCCTCAGAACCTTCAATAAGTTTGTGGAACTGAATAGTTAGTATCCTCTTCCCCTCCTGATCAGGAGGGGCTAGAGGTGGTCTGAACAATTGAATAGTTATGACTAAGGATATTTTGCAAGAGATTGTATCACATAAGCGTATGGAGGTGGAGCAGAGCAAGCAGGTCCTTCCCCCAGCGGAGTTGCATCGGCGTGTGGAGTCTATCCTTGATTTCAGTACTGCCTCGATGTCACGGGCACTACGGGAGTCTGCTACGGGCATCATCGCCGAGTTTAAGCGTAAGTCGCCCTCGAAGGGTTGGATCAAGGAGGAAGGACAGGCAGAGGTGATCCCTTTGAGTTATCAGAAGCATGGAGCCGCAGCCCTCTCTATCCTGACGGACGAACACTTCTTCGGCGGCTGCGATGACTTTATAAGCATCGCCCGTCGAAGTGGAGTCAGGATTCCAGTGCTCTACAAGAACTTCGTCATCGACGAGTACCAACTGTTTCAGGCCCGGCTCTGTGGTGCTTCTGCTGTGCTGCTTATCGCAGCCTGCCTGTCGAAGTCACAATGTAAGGCGCTCCAGCAGATGGCTCATGAGATCGGGCTGGAGGTGTTGCTGGAGATGCACGCTGAGGCTGAGTTGGAATATGCCGGACAGGAGCCGGATCTCTGTGGCATCAACAACCGCCACCTCGGTTCGTTTGTCACAGACGTCGACACCTCCTTCCGTCTTGCAGAACTGTTGCCGAAGGAGGCCGTGAAGGTGAGTGAGAGTGGTATCTCCGACCCCGTGACGGTCAAGGCACTCCGCTCAGCAGGCTTCCAGGGCTTCCTCATAGGCGAGAACTTCATGAAGACCCCAGACCCGGGGTTGTCCCTCCACGAATTTATCTCCCAACTATGATCATCAAGGTTTGTGGCATGCGTGAGGCTGAGAACATCCGTGAGGTGGAAAGGCTCGGCATCGACCTGATGGGTTTCATCTTCTGGCCGAAATCGAGTCGTTATGTCAGCAAGTGTCCTGATTATCTGCCACAGCAGGTGAAACGGGTGGGGGTATTTGTCGATGAAGATCCTGAAGAGGTGAAACGACTGGCTGACAACTATAGCCTCGACTATATCCAGTTGCACGGCCACGAAACACCAGAAGTAATCTCGTACCTCCGTACCTCCGCATCTCCGCACCCCCGGATGATCAAGGCCTTTAACATCGCCACAGAGGAGGACCTCTCGCAGACACTTTCCTACGAAGGTCTCGCAGACCTCTTCCTCTTCGACACTAAAGGCCAGTCCGTGGGAGGCAACGGGGTGAAGTTCAACTGGGATGTCCTCGATGCCTATCAGGGCTCCACGCCCTTCCTGTTGAGTGGTGGCATCGGCCCTGATGATGCAGCGCAGGTTAATGCCTTCCGTCATCCCAAGTGCATCGGCATCGACCTCAACTCCCGCTTCGAACTTTCTCCAGGCCTCAAAGACATCGCAAAACTAAAAGAATTTATATGTAATCTGAACACAGAGATATAAAGATACAGGGATTAACTATCAAATACTCTGTACCTCAGTGTCTCAGTGTTCCTTAAATATTAGAAAAATGAATAAGATTAATTCTCTTTTCGCAAATAGCACAGACCAGAAACTTCTGTCGCTCTATTTCTGTGCTGGCAGTCCGACACTCGAAGGTACTGCCGATGTGATTCTCACCCTCCAGCGTCGCGGCATTGCGATGATCGAGGTGGGTATCCCGTTCAGCGATCCTTTGGCAGACGGTCCTGTCATCCAGAGTGCTGCCACACAGGCCCTGAAGAACGGCATGACCTTGAAGACGCTCTTCTCACAGTTGGAGGCCATCAAGGACCAGGTGGAGATTCCCCTCGTGCTGATGGGCTATCTGAACCCCATCCTGCATTACGGTATTGAGGCTTTCTGTCAGTCGTGTGTCGAGGCTGGCGTCAGTGGTGCCATCATCCCTGACCTGCCTTTCGACGACTATCTGAACATCGTCAAGCCTGTGGCCGACAAGTACGACCTGCGCATCATCATGCTGATCACCCCTGAGACCAGTGAGGAGCGCATCCGTTTCATCGACGACCACACCGATGGCTTCATCTATATGGTCAGTTCTGCCTCTATTACGGGCACCCAAAAGAGTTTCGATGAACAAAAGCAGGAGTATTTCCGTCGCATCCATGCCATGAACCTCCGCAACCCTCGCATGATCGGCTTTGGCATTTCCAATGCCCAGACGCTCAAGGCTGCCCAGGATAATGCTGCTGGTGCCATCATCGGCTCGAAGTTCGTCACCCTGCTCAACGAGGCAGAAGGTCGCGCAGACGAAGCCCTCGACAGGTTGTTTGAGGCGTTAAGTAAATAAGGTAACTATCCCCTCCTACTCGGGAGGGGAAGTAATTGAATTAATAAAGCAGCAATAGTCCGGCGAAGCCTGCATAGCAGATCATGCGGATGGGGTTGATCTTCAGGTAGCCCGTGCCGAAAGCGGTGGCTGCGAAGAGGGCAACGCTGATCCAGAAATGCCAGGGATTCTCCATCGGCGTGGAGAAGTTCTCCTTGTTGCAGAGCAACAGCGTGGCGGCAGCGAGGAGGCCGACAACAGCAGGGCGCAGACCCTTGAAGACTGACTGTACCAGTGGGGTATTCATGTACTTCATGAACATCTTGCTGATCAGTATCATTAGTATCAGCGAGGGCAGCACCAGGGCGAAGGTGGCTGTAACGGAACCGAGAATTGCCATCGTGTGGCCGTAGCCTGCATTCTGGATGGCGGTATAGCCACAGTAGGTAGCGGAGTTGATGCCGATAGGACCAGGGGTCATCTGCGAAATCGCCACGATATCGGTAAACTCTGACGTCGACAGCCAGTGATGGGTCTCCACCGTCTCATGCTGGATCAGCGACAGCATGCCGTATCCTCCTCCGAATCCGAAGAGGCCAATCTCAAAGAACGTGATAAATAAATATAGAAAGATCATAGTCTGTGTTTTATTCTTCCATAAATATATCCTGCGAAACCAGCCACAATAATAATGTAGATAGGCGATACGCCGAGGGCCCAGATGGCTAGGGCACAGACGACGGGAATCCAGATGGTGAACTTATTCAGTTGTGCCCGTTGCCCTAAGCGGAAGGTGGGCACAGCAATCAGCGCCACCACCGCAGGACGGATGCCTCTGAAGATAGCAGCCACCACCTTGTTATCCTCGAACTGCTTGAAGAAGATGGCGATAGCGAGGATGATGAGAAACGAGGGTAGGGCCGTGCCTAATGCCGTAGCAATGGCTCCGCGCAACTTGCGTAGTTTGTAGCCGATGAAGATGGCGATGTTGATGGCAAAGACCCCCGGGCAACTCTGGGCGATGGCGATCAGGTCGAGCATCTCCTCTTTCTCCACCCACTTGTGCTTGTTCACCACCTCTTCCTCTATCAGCGGAATCATGGCATATCCACCGCCCAGGGTGAAAAGCCCGATGCGGAAGAAGGTCGTAAACGATTCCCAATATAAGTTATTCTGCATATAGAGTATTTATTTCCCCTCCTAAGTTAGGAGGGGTAGGGGTGGTCTGAAGAAGCGCCTGTTCAGACCCCTCCTGGCCACCCCTAACTTAGGGGAGGAATTAGTTACTTCTGAGTCTCGACCCATTTGCGGGCATTGACGAAGGCCTCGATCCAAGGTGTCACCTCGTCCTGACGACGGTTGGCGGGATACCAGGCGTTCTGCCAGGGGAAAAAGGCACGCTCCAGGTGAGGCATCATGCAGAGATGACGACCGTCGGCGGAGCAGATACCTGCCACGTTGTAGTCAGAACCATTGGGGTTGGCAGGATAGCCGGCATAGTTGTATTTCGCAATCACGTTGTAGGCGCTTTCAGCCTCGGGCAGATGGAACTTACCCTCTCCGTGGGCCACCCACAGACCGAGTTTCGAACCACTGAGGCTGCCGAACATCACGCTGTTGTTCTGTGGGATACTGAGGCTGATGAACTCACTCTCGAACTTATGCGAGTCGTTGTGCAGCATCTTTGCGCCCTTGGCGCCTGTGAGGCCGAGTTCAACCATCAACTGGCAACCATTGCAGATACCGAGCGACAGTGTGTCCTCACGGGCATAGAACTTGTCCAGCGCCTCCTTGGCCTTCGGGTTGAAGAGGAAGGCACCAGCCCAGCCCTTGGCCGAGCCGAGCACGTCGGAATTAGAGAATCCACCACAGAAGACGATGAGGTTCACCTCTTCCAGTGTCTCTCGGCCTGTGATGAGGTCGGTCATCATCACGTCCTTCACGTCGAAGCCTGCCAGATAGAGCATGTATGCCATCTCGCGCTCACCATTGGTACCCTTCTCGCGGATGATGGCAGCCTTCACGCCAGAAGCCTCACGGCGGTCTGGGTTGAGACCATACTGCGCCAGTTTGCCCGTGAAGCCCTTGGGGAACTTCATCTCGATGGGCTGTTGCTTGTAGTTCTCGAAGCGTTCCTTGGCCTTGCCATTGAAACTCTGTTTGCGGTCGAGCAGGTAAGAGGTCTTATACCAAACATCGCGCAGGGCGTCGATGTCGAAACTAGTTTGGCTAGTTTGACTAGTGGAACTAGGATAAATAACCTCAATAGTGCGGCTGTTCTCCACAGGATAGCCGATCTTGGCAAAGCCGACACCCATATCTTCCATGAAGTCCTTGAAGTCCTGCTTGTGCTCATCGCTTACCTCGATCACCACACCCGGGTTCTCTGCAAACAGGGCCTTCACCACGTCACCATCTTTGCAGATGTCGTGCAGGTTGATATGCAGACCGCCCTTCATGTTGGCGAAACACATCTCCAACAGCGTCGTGATCAGACCACCGGCCGAGATATCGTGACCAGCCATGATCCAACCCTTCTTGATCAACTCCTGGATGGCGTTGAAGGCATCGCAGAAGTACTCGGCGTTCTTCACCGTCGGCACATCGTCGCCAACCTTACCCAGACTCTGGGCGAAGGCAGAGCCACCCAGACGCTGCTCGTCGAACGAGAAGTCGATGTGATAGATCGAAGCGTTCTTATCATTCACGAGCACGGGCGATACTACTTTCTTGATGTCGGACACCTCACCACCGGCACTTACGATGACTGTTCCCGGAGAGATGATCTTCTCGCCGTTGGGATACTGCTGACTCAACGAGAGCGAGTCTTTACCCGTCGGCACATTGATATGCAGGTCGCAGCAGAAGTCCGAGAGCGCCTTCACGCCTTCGTAGAGACGGGCATCCTCACCCTCCTGAGAGCGGCAGGGCCACATCCAGTTGGCAGAGAGGGAGATGGAGTCCATACCCTCAGCCATCGGTGCCCATACGATATTGGTCAGAGCCTCGGCCACAGAGAGTACCGAGCCTGCTGCGGGATCAGCCAAACCAGCCTGCGGCGCATGGCCTAAAGCGGTGGCGATACCCTTCTCGCCACGATAGTCGAGAGCCACGACACCACAGTCGCTCAATGGCAACTGGATCTCGCCCTGACATTGCTGACGGGCAATCTTACCTGTCACCGAACGATCGACCTTGTTCGTCAGCCAGTCCTTACAGGCGACGGCCTCCAACTGGAGCACGCGCTCGAGGTATTCATTGATCTTGTCCTGACTGTAGGTCACGTCCTCATAGTGACGCTCTACGGTATTGTCGCGCATGATGGTCTTGGGTGAGTGGCCGAACATCTGGGCCACATCGAGGTCGAAGGGTTTCACGCCGTCGCCCTGTTTGAACGAGAAGTGGGCATCGCCAGTAGTCTCACCGACCACATACAGCGGGGCACGCTCACGCTCAGCAATTTTACGCACATGCTCGATATGCTTCTCGTCGATCAGCAGACCCATACGCTCCTGACTCTCGTTAGCGATGATCTCCTTGCTCGACAGCGTCTTGTCGCCGATAGGCAGTTTGGTCATGTCGATCTCACCGCCACACTCCTCGACGAGTTCGGACAGACAGTTCAGGTGACCTGCCGATCCGTGGTCGTGGATCGATACCACAGGGTTCACATCCTCCTCGCAGAGGGCACGCACCAGGTTGTAGGCACGCTTCTGCATCTCGGGGTTGGCACGCTGCACGGCGTTCAGTTCGATGCCGTTGCTATAGCGGCCTGTGTCTACTGACGACACGCTACCACCGCCCAGTCCGATACGGTAGTTGTCACCACCGACAACGACCACCTTGTTACCCTTCTGAGGCTCCTTCTTCAGGCAGTCGCGCTTGGTGCCGTAGCCTACACCGCCAGCCAGCATGATGACTTTGTCGTAAGCATACTTGGTAGGGGTAAGAGGTGAGGGGTGAGAGATGAGAGGTTTCTCCTGGTGCTCGAAAGTCAGCACCGAACCGCAAATCAGGGGTTGGCCGAACTTATTACCAAAGTCTGAAGCACCATTCGATGCCTTGATCAGTATCTGCTCAGGCGTCTGATACAACCACTGGCGCACGGGCAAGATATCCTCCCAGTCTCTTGAAAGTGAAGAGTGAAGAGTGAAGAGTGAAGAATCTTCACTCAATCTCGGATAGGCCGTCATATATACTGCGGTACCGGCGATAGGCCATGAACCTACACCACCACCCATACGGTCGCGGATCTCACCGCCCGTACCTGTGGCAGCACCATTGAAAGGCTCCACCGTCGTGGGGAAGTTATGGGTCTCAGCCTTCAGCGAGATTACACTCTCGATATCCTTCACCTGGAACCAGTCGCTTGTGCTCTGGTCCTTCGGGGCGAACTGCTCCACGATGGGACCCTGTGCGAAGGCCACATTATCCTTATAGGCAGAGAGAATCTTGTTAGGGTTCTCCTGTGTCGTCTTCTTGATCATCGCGAAGAGGCTCGACTCCATCTCCTTGCCGTCGATGATGAAGGTGCCGCCGAAAATCTTATGGCGGCAGTGCTCCGAGTTGATCTGGGCGAAGCCGAAGATCTCAGAGTCGGTCAACGGACGGCCGTTCTGCTTTTCCAGTCCATGAAGGTATTCAATCTCCTCAGGCGAGAGGGCCAGCCCCTCCTGCTCGTTGTATTCCTCCAGGTTCTCCACGTGCTTGATGGGCTCTGGCTTGATGTTAACCGTAAAGATGTCCTGGTTGAGGCCGTTGTACATGCGCTGCAGCATCTCGTCGTGCTCGGCATCCTTGCTCTCCACGGCCCAGTACTCCTCGATACGGCTGATGCCCTTGAGACCCATGTTCTGCGTGATCTCCACGGCATTGGTCGACCATGGGGTCACCATCTCGCGGCGCGGACCAACGAAGTAGCCGTCCAACTGCTCTGCGTCGAGCATGGTGGCTTCGCCGTAAAGCCAGTTCAATTCCTTGATTTCCTGTTCGCTGAGTGCGTGATTCACCTCTGTGGCAATCACTGATTTCTGTGGGGTCTGAAAGAATCGTATCATACCTTATTTGTTATTTGTTTTCAATTTTGACTGCAAAGGTAGTGCAAATCGGGCGAAATACAAAATAAATTAGTATTTATTTATATTCCGTGATGCAGCCTTAAAAAAACAAGGATACTCTTGGCGGTATCAAAAAGAGTTTGTAAATTTGCAGCGGATTGTTATGAAGATAGACTATGGACAGAAGAGAATTTGTGAAGAAAGCCGCATTGGCAGCAGCAGGAGCAACTGTCGTGTCGCCCGTGTCGGCCATGCTAAGTGAGATGACAGGTAAACAGTGCAAGGTGTTGCTGGTCAACGGCAGTCCACGTACAGACGGCAACACATTCTGCTGCTTGAAGGAGATTGAGAGCGAACTGCAGAAGCATGGCGTAGCCTCGGAAATCGTTCAAATCGGACGCAAGCCGGTGCGGATGTGCATCAATTGTGGCGGGTGCAGGGCGGAAGGCGCCTCAGGATGCGTGTTCGACGATGATGCCTGCGCCGTCATCACCCAGAAGATGAAAGAGGCCGATGCCCTCATCGTTGGCACTCCCGTGTATTACGGCCAGCCTAACGGAGGCATCCTCTCGCTGATGCAGCGTATGTTCTTCTCGGCAGGTCATCTGGTACAGAACAAGCCTGCTGCAGCCCTTGCCGTCTGCAGGCGCGGAGGTGCCACGGCTACGCTCCAGACGATGAACATGATGTTCGAGATGATGAATATGCCCGTCGTGACCTCGCAGTACTGGAACATCGCCTACGGAGCAGGCAAGGGCGAGGTCAGACTCGATACCGAGGGCATGCAGACCATGCGCACCCTGGCCACGAACATGGCCTTCCTACTGCAGAAGATTCATGCCGACGGCCAGCCCGCCCCACAGCGTGAGGAGAGGCCACAGTTCATGAATTTCATCAGATAGTGAGTCCGATTCGCGCCTCGTGCTGATAGGCTTCATAAGGGTATAGTAATGCCTACTATCACTCGTACAAAGCATCTGTACGAGCCGTGTCAGACATCAGCACGAACCGTGGAAGGCATCGTTACAAACGCACCCGGGTTACAGACCAGCCTCTAACAGTTGGTCGCAGATGCTCTTCATACCCCTGACTGAGGGGTGGCCGTTCTGTTTCTCAATATCGTGCAGTTCGACGAGTTGTACGTTGTAGTGCTTGCATACCTCGCGCATCGACTCATTGATTGGCTCTCTCAGTTCCGAGTTCAACAGGGAGACGAGTTTGGCCTTGGGATAGCGTTCCTGCAGCATGTCGAGCAGGCAGGCCAGAGCAGGACGGAAGTTCTTGCAGTCTTCCTTCGTCCAGTCAGCGTATTGATACTCGCCTATGGGGGAGTTGGCCCAGGCGTCGTTGGTGCCTCCGAACACAAAGATGATGTCAGGATTGCCCAGACTGTCTACACGCGCGATGAAGTTGTTGCGCGAGGCGTCCATTCGTCCGTATCCCGTGCCGCAGATGGTAGTGCCACCCCACGAGTCGTTCTTCTCCAGCACATAGCCTTTGGCCTTGATGTAGAGGTCCCACCAAGTCTGCTCCACCTTCGTACAGTCGTTTTTGTCGTTGGGGTAGAACGGTGCGTAATGGGCAGGAATCACTCCCTGGAATGTGGAATAAGAGTCACCCAGGATCGATACTTTCTTTGTCTGCGCTGATACGGAAACTGTCGTCACTGTCATCAGCATAAGGAATAATATTTTCTTCATCATTATCAGTTTTAAATGGTTATCTTGTGCAGAGATATACAATAGAGATGCTCTGACGACTATTTCTTCTTGGCTGTAGCCTTCTTGGCAGGTGCTTTCTTAGCAGACTTCGCGGGGGTGCTCTTTGAACGCACCACGACCGGCTTGGCCGTCGAGACATAGGACTGCTGCTTCATCAGCATCCAGGCTGCCTCGAAGATCTTGTTGCGAAGGTATTCTGGATAGTCGGGGTGGGAGTTAATGAACTTCTCCACGATCAGACGGGCCTCCACGCTCTTGTGGGAGCCGAGCATGGCCTGCAGCCAACTGGTGGGGAAGAAGATGTCGCTGGTCTGCTGTATGTACTGCAGCGATTGCAGGCCGGGCTCGATGAGGGCATTGTTGACTGGCTCGTAGACATCGGAACTAAGTAGTTGAAGGGCCTTGAGTGCCCAGGGCTCCTGCTCGCGGTTCTGGGGGTGCAGCATCTCGTTGAACAGCCTGGTGCGCAGGGCTGGGTCGGGACTGCAGACGCGGCTGATATAGTCGAACTCCCGGCGCTCGTCGTTGGTCTTCAGCCGCTTGCGCTGGGCAGCCAGCACAGGGTGGTAAGTGTCGCCACGGACCGTGGCCAGGCGGTAGGCCATGTTCATGTAGTCCTGTTCACTGAAGAGGGGGTCGTTGTGCTGCTGCCAAATGGAGTAGATCTTGTCGAGCAGTTCGGGCGCAGTGGCGTTGGAGCCCAACTTGCGGATGACATACTGCCGGCACTCCTTCGTGCGGTTCTCGCCCAGGAGGTCCATCATGCAGAGTTCGAGTGTTTTGCGCTGTTCTGGTGCGAGGTCGAAGGCAATCTTGAACATGTGGTCGACGGCCGTCGACATAATGAGTGGGTTGCGCTCCTTCATCATGAAGCGGTAGAGTTCGCCGAAGTGTGAGGGCGGTATGCGCCCCAGAAGGTAGTTGTCGTGGATGGTGAGCAGCAGGGCATAGCGGTTCAGATCGTTGCGGGTGGTGATAAGGCGCTTGGGCAGGATGACCGAGTACTCATCGTCGAGGGTGAAGTGGCCGTAGCCCTTGCCGTCGAAGTTGGGGATGATGTAGTTGGGCTTGCCTGTCACCTTGATGGTTGCGACGGCCTCCTTCATGTCGACGTTGATGGTGCGGCTGGTGCCGAGTTCGTAGATGAGGCGTATCTGGAACTTCTGTGGCCAGACGACTCCGCGGTTGTAGGGGTCGCGCTGGGTGATGATGATGTTGTTGTCTTTGTAGGTGGTATGGATGGTGGGCATGCCCTTCTGCTTGACCCACACGTCGCTGAACTGCCTGACATGGGCCTTGGGGGCTGTCGAGTCGAGGACTGCCACGAGTTCGTCCCACGAGGCATTGCCGAAGAGATGGCTGTGCAGGTACTTCTGTAAGCCAGACTGCATCTCGGGAGCGCCCATCACCTGCTCAAGCATCCGCATCATGACGGGGGCCTTGTCGTAGATGATGTTGTCGTAGAGCAGACTGGCATGTTCCAGATTGGTCAGTTCCTGGGCGATGGGGTGGGTGCCGTCGGTACGGTCGATGGCGATGGCACGGCTTTGGTAGGTCTTGAGGAAGTTCAGGTCGTGGTCTGCGCGTGAGAACGTTCGGCGGGTAATCTTCGAGGCCATGAAGTTGGCGAGTACCTCCTTGGTCCATACATCCTCGAACCACTTCAGTGAGACGAGGTCGCCAAACCACAGGTGGGCCGTCTCGTGGGCGATGAGTTCCAATCGGGCAGCCTTCTCCTCCTGGGTGGCATTCTTCTCAAGGAAGATGCGGCGGTCGTTCATCTGGATGGCTCCCGGGTGCTCCATGCCGCCGAACTGATAGCCCGGCAGCACCACCATGCCATACTCCTTGAAGGGACAGGCGATGCCGGTATAGCCCTCCATCCATTTCAGGGCCTGGGCAGCCTCGTCGGCCACTTGGTCGAGTTGTGCCACCTTGTCGGGGTCGGTCTCGCGGTAGAGAATGCGCATGGGGCGACCGTCGTGGACGGAGGTCTTCTCTTGGAAGTTGCCTGCGACGAAGGAATACAGATAGGTGGGGAGTTGGCAGATGTTATCGCTTGTCATGGTCTTCCAGCCGTTGGGCACCTTGAGTGAGGTGACGAAGACGGCCCTGAGGTCAGGCTGGTCGAAGCAAGGGAAGGCTGAGCGCGCCATGTCGGGCACGAAGAGAGTGTACATATAGTCGTCGTTGCGGTTGAGGGCCTTGTCGCTGGCAGTGAACTCCAGTTCGACCTTGTTGGTGCCCTCCTGCATCGCCTCCATGGGCAGGATGATATGCTCGTCGCGGTAGGAGGCCTTGAAGGGTATGCGCTTGGTCTTGCCTTTCTTCTTCTCTATATGGGCATAGCAGTTGCCGTCGAAATCTCCCAGGAAGTCGAGGATGACATCCTGCGGTGCTTTCAGGTTGAAGGAGATGATGACCTTGCCCTCCACATGCTGACGAAGGTTGGCAGGAATCTCGAACGAGAGGTCGTAGACGATTTTGCTGATGTTGGCCTTTCTATACTCGGCGAGTTCCTTGGATACGCCCTTGGACAGCATTTGGGCACTCGCACTCTGTGTGTTCAGGCACAGGGCCAGCACAATTAGTAGCAGGATATTTTTCATCGTTGATCGGTTTTTGCATGCAAATTTAATTAAAATATTCTAAACCTCCGCGTTTTTCATGGTTTTTTTGTCACAGTTTAGTAATTTTGTATCATAAAAAACGAAAAACAGCGCTTGATGGTGTTGAAAATCGTGATGGCAGCGCTGGCGCATACCCTCGCCGCAGGTGCCATGACAGAAGACAGTGCGACCGTTCATCGTGTGGAGGTGGAGGCGGTGCCAGGGGTGATCCTGCACACCAATGATTTCCTGAGAGGGAACAATGGTGAGGTACGGACGATGAACCATGCCTTCACGGTGAAGGTGAAATATGCCTTTGCTCCACCGGCGGGTTCCGGGGAGGCGGCTGTCTATAAGGGCGTCTATCAAGGGGTCGGATTGGCTTGTCACGACCTGAATCCGCAACTGGGGCATCCTCTGTCGCTCTTCCTTTTCCAGGGGGCTACCATCAAGACGCTGGCCAGGCGACTCTCCCTCGACTATGAATGGAACTTAGGGCTGGCCTACGGCTGGAAGGCCTACGACGTTGTGGGCCATCCCGACAATCGGGTCATCGGTTCGAAGATGACGGCTCATATCAGCCTGGACTTTTATCTTCGGTATATGCTCTCCAGGAACTGGGACCTGAACCTGGGCGCCTCGATCACCCATTTCAGCAATGGCAATACGGCCATCCCTAACGCAGGACTGAATATCGCAGGCGTCAAGGCCAGCGTGGCGTATTATTTCGGTGGAGGGAGAAATCATTCTGTGGCTGAGTCGGCGGAGGAAGAATCCTCCCTTAAGCCGCCATCCTCCCTGCACCAAAAATGGACCTGGGACCTGACGCTCTATGGCGCTTGGAAACGAAAGGGACTCGATACGGAGACGGGCTCATACGCTATTCCCGGAAAATATGGGGTGGTGGGAGTCAACCTGAACCCGCTTTATCACCTCAATCCCTGGCTGAACGTGGGACCCTCGCTCGACCTGTCCTACGACAGCAGTGCTAACCTAGAGTTTGATATCCCTGCAGGCAGCAAACAGAAGGAGCCCACAAACGAGGATGTCCGCATGGCTCCATGGTATCGGCGGGTGGCATTGGGGTTGTCGGGGCGCGTGGAGTTGGCCATGCCGTATTTCACTATCAACTTTGGTGTAGGCCATAACCTCGTCAATGCCCAGACGGAAGACCTGAAAGGCTTCTACGAGATCCTGGCATTGAAGGTCCATGTCCTGCGGAAGGCCTATGTCCACATCGGATACAGTCTCTACGACTTTTACTATCCCAACAACCTGATGCTTGGCGTGGGCATACATCTATAATAATATGTAATTCGACCGTAAAGGACGTTTTTTTTGAATATAATGGCCTCATGATACCTAAGATTATGTTAAAAGAAAAAAAAACTTTGTCTATTTGTTTTTATGTATACCATATTTTGAGTATCTTTGTAGGCTAGTAGAAAGAACTATTAAGTTGTTTAACATTTAAATGTTTTATTATCAATGATTTATTCTAAAGAAGTAGAAAACATGTGTAGCGTTTGCAAAGGCGCTTATCATGGACCTGCACCAATCCCCGAGGAGGGCAAATGGGTAGCAGTGAAAGAAATCAAGGAGATCTCTGGTTACACCCACGGTATCGGCTGGTGCGCACCTCAGCAGGGCGCCTGCAAACTGAGCCTGAACGTGAAGGACGGTATCATCCAGGAGGCTCTCGTCGAGACTATCGGTTGCACAGGTATGACGCACTCAGCCGCTATGGCTTCTGAGATCCTGCCTGGCAAGACCATCCTCGAGGCCCTGAACACCGACCTTGTCTGCGATGCCATTAACACCGCTATGCGTGAACTCTTCCTGCAGATTGTCTATGGTCGTACGCAGAGTGCTTTCTCTGAGGGCGGTCTGGCTATCGGCGCTGGTCTGGAGGATCTGGGTAAGGGTCTTCGTTCGCAGACTGGTACACTCTATGGCACAGTGGCCAAGGGTACCCGTTATCTGGAACTCACTGAGGGTTACATCACCAAGCAGTATCTTGACGAGAACAATGAGGTGTGCGGTTACGAGTATGTACACCTCGGCAAGGCTATGGAGGCCATCAAGAACGGCATGGACGCCAATGAGGCTATCAAGAAGAACACCGGTTCCTATGGTCGTACGACTCAGGAGCAGGGTGCTGTAAAGGCTATTGACCCACGTAAAGAATAAAGGAGGATACGACTATGATAAGAAAAGTACAGTTTGAGAGTCAGGAGCGCCGTATCAACCAGGTTCTTGCTGCTCTGAAAGAGAATGGCATCAACAGTATTGAAGAGGCCAATGAGATTTGTGAAAAGGCAGGCGTTGATCCTTACCAGATGTGTGAGGACACCCAGCGTATCTGCTTTGAGAATGCTAAGTGGGCATATGTTTGCGGTGCTGCCATCGCCATCAAGAAGGGTGTGAAGACGGCTGCCGACGCTGCTGAGGCTATCGGTATCGGTCTGCAGAGTTTCTGCATTCCCGGATCAGTGGCTGATGACCGTAAGGTGGGCGTAGGTCATGGTAATCTTGCCGCCCGTCTGCTCCGTGAGGAGACCGAGTGCTTCGCCTTCCTGGCTGGTCACGAGAGTTTCGCTGCTGCCGAGGGTGCCATCAAGATTGCCGAGATGGCTAACAAGGTGCGCCAGAAGCCCCTTCGCGTCATCCTGAACGGTCTTGGCAAGGACGCTGCCCAGATCATCAGCCGTATCAACGGTTTCACCTATGTACAGACCAAGTTCGACTACTTTACTGGCGACCTCGCTGTGGTGAAGGAGGTTCCTTACGGCAACAACCCCAGCCGTCTGAAGGTGAAGTGCTATGGTGCCGACGACGTCCGTGAGGGTGTGGCTATCCTGTGGAAGGAGAACGTCGATGTCTCCATCACAGGTAACTCTACCAACCCCACCCGTTTCCAGCACCCCGTAGCAGGTACTTACAAGAAGGAGCGCGTGCTCGCTGGCAAGCCTTACTTCTCAGTAGCTTCTGGTGGTGGTACGGGCCGTACCCTGCACCCCGATAACATGGCTGCCGGTCCTGCCTCTTACGGTATGACTGATACCCTGGGCCGTATGCACTCTGACGCTCAGTTCGCAGGTTCTTCTTCAGTGCCTGCTCACGTAGAGATGATGGGCTTCCTCGGTATGGGTAACAACCCGATGGTGGGTGCTACCGTTTCTGTGGCTGTGGCCATTGACCTCGCCCTGAACAAGAAGTAAGTCGTATTCAATACGCTCAATGACGATTGCGCCGGAATGTGCTGAATTCATTTTAGCCCTTCGGTGCAATCATGTTTTAAAGCAGTTCGTATCTTTGCAAGGTCATATGTCTGTCTCGTTATATTGTCGCTGGCTGCATTGTCTGCTGTCTCTGGTCTTCCTGTTGCCCATGCCTATGGCAGCAGATACTGAAGACCGGCAGGATGGGCTGGCAGCCGAGATAGAGCGGCAGACGGCGGCGATGTACCGCTATTATAGTACTGACAGTGTGGAGCAGTTCATGGCTGTCACCGACAGTCTGAAGGCGCTCACCCAGAGGAGCGGCGACGAGCGGTTGTTCTATAAGGCATGGAGCAATCAGACCCTTTATATCTTCAGGAAGGTCAGTCGCAGTCAGGGGCTCGACATGGCTAGGCAGGTCAGGGCGTATGCCCAGGAGCATAATAGCAAGTACGGACTGTATTCGTCGACCAGTGCCAGTGCCGTGATGAACGGTATCATGGGTCTCAGCGACCAGAGCGCCAAGGCCCATCGCGAGTGTATCGACTATCTGCATCGCTATTTCCCTGGCGAGAGTGCCGCCCTGCACTATGTGACTCTGGCCAGGATCTATCACAACAGGGGGGACTATGCCACCCAGATAGAACTCTCCGAGAAGGCTCTGAATGAGCCGGACGTCCAGCCAGTCCACGCATTGACAGCCTATAGTTATCTTTGTATCGCCCGCGCCAAAATGATCCGTAAGCCGGCTGACCTTAAAAACTTTAACCGCACTTATGCCGAATACAGAGCCTTTGCCGACAAACATACCGACATCTCCGTCGGCCTGAGGGAGATTGTAGAATTCCATCATGCTGAGGTTAATGGAAAGATGGACGAGGCGCTGACATGGGCTCATAAGATTCCGATGCTTGTGAATAGATACCTGTACCTGTCGGAGGCCTATGAGAAGCGTGGCCAATATGAACAAGCCTATAGAAATCTACAGAAATACCGACAAGTGAACGACTCTGCCAATACGGCGGAGGTGATGAAACAGACATCGGAGTTCGGCGTACAACTCGATGTCATCAGGGCCGAGAACGAGGCCAAGGACCTTCGGTTGGCCAATCAGGAGATGACGCTGGCTCATGAGGCCCGTCTGCATCGCATCGAGATGCTAATGTTCGGCGTGGTGGCCTTGCTCGTCATCGCTTTCTTGTCAATCTATCTTTATCGTCGTCGGCAGCAGATGCTCCAACTGAAAGATGCCTACGACCGTCTAGAGGAGACAACGTCGGCCAAAGAACGATATGAAAGTGAGTTGCGTATTGCCCGCGACATACAAATGGGCATGGTGCCTAATCGCTTCCCGGCCTTCCCTGAGCGGCCGGATATTGATCTCTATGCGACGATGGAGACAGCCAAGGCCGTAGGCGGTGACTTCTACGACTATTTTCTGCGCGAAAACCGTCTCTGCTTCTGTGTTGGAGACGTCTCAGGCAAAGGTGTGCCAGCCTCCATGACGATGGCTGTTGCTGTCAGCCTCTTCAGGACGATCGCTAAAAGCGGAGCAACGCCGGCACAGATCGTCACCCGGTTGAATGAGACCCTCTCTGAGGACAACGAAAACGGTAACTTCATTACGCTTTTCGTCGGTGAGATAGACCTGTCATCGGGACGCTTGGATTTCTGTAATGCCGGGCATAATCCGCCTGTGGTCATCGAAGACCGTCGCGCTACGTTCATGGAGTTGGAGTCAAACGCCCCCGTAGGGCTCTGGCAGGAGATGACGTTCGTGGAGGAGCATGTGCCTGACGTCAGAGGAAAGCAGTTGCTGATCTATACTGACGGTGTGACCGAGGCCGAGAATGCGCGTCAGGAGCAGTTTAGCGATGATCGTCTGCTGTCGGTGCTGACGGAGAATAATCATGGCGATGCCTGTTCTACCCTGCAGGGTGTTCAGCAGGCAATTCGTCGTCACGTCGATGGTGCAGAGCCCAGCGACGATATGACTATGTTGTGTGTTTCCATTTCAAACCCTACAATCACGATGAGAAAAGAACTGACTATTAAGAATCGAGTGGCCGAACTAGAGCGCGTCAGAGATTTTGTTGACGACATCGGGCACTCGCTGAACCTTGCCGAAGAACTGCTGATGAACCTGCAGTTGGTGATGGAGGAGATGGTGAGTAATGTCATTTTCTATGCCCACCCGGAGGGCTCGGATGCTGACATCAGCCTGTGTGCCGAGAGTGACAGTCGCGAACTCACCTTCGTGCTGTCAGACCATGGCCCGGAGTTCGATCCAACTTTAAGGGATGATCCTGATATCAGCCTGCCTCCCGACCAGCGTGAGATTGGCGGAATGGGTATCTTCATCGTGAAGAACTTGATGAACGAGGTGACCTATCAGCGACTGGAAGGGCGCAATCTGCTTACAATGAAGAAAATAATCAATAAAGGCTGATATGACAAAGATATTAGAGCATGATGGCAAGACCATCATCCAGACAGAAAAGCGTATCGACACCATCAATGCCCCGCAGTTTGAACGTGACATCAGCGAGGTGCTTGCTCAGAGGGGTGTCAACGTGGAGTTGGACTGTGCAGAACTGACCTATATGTCGAGTAGCGGACTACGTATCATTCAGAAGTTGATGCGCGCTATTGTGGCCAACAACGGTACGTTTAAGATGACCAATGTGATCCCCGAGGTCTATAAGGTCCTTGCGATGACGGGCTTCACCAAGTTTATCAAAGTGGAGCAGCAGACATCGTGAGCCTGCGCTCGCAGGGAACCCAGAACCAGAAGGTGGAACCCTTGCCTGCACCTTCACTGATGACGCCGATTTCGCCGCCTATACGTTCCACGATAGACTTGCTGATGGCTAGGCCCATGCCTGTGCCCTGCACAAACTCGTCGAGTTTGACGAAGCGGTCGAATACAACCCTCTGATTCTCCAGTGAAATACCGGAACCAGTGTCTTCACAGTAGCAGTAAAGTCCATGGCGCTCATACCGGTATCCTACTTTAATATGTCCCTTGCTTGTGAACTTCACGGCATTGGTGACAAAGTTGGTGAGCACTTGTTGCATGCGCCCTGCATCAAGTGTAGTATACATGTGCTCATAAGGATTGTCTTCTATGAACTCTACGTCGCTGTTCTGGATGCGTTGTGCCAGCGTCATGCAGATATCATAGAACTCCTTGGCGAAATCGATGTCCTTAGGATTGATGGTGATGGTACCGTCGGTGATGCTGGAGGCGTCGATGATGTCGTCGATGAGCCGTTGCAGCATGTCGCTGGAGTTACGGATGATGTGAACGTACTTGCTGCGTTCGGGAGCGTCAGCCATGGCTTCAAGGATGCTGGTGAAACCTACGATGGCATTCAGAGGTGTGCGTAACTCATGGGTCATCGAGGCCATAAAGGCACTCTTCATCTTGACGCTCTCCTCTGCCAGCCTGGTCTTCTCGATGAGTTGTTGCCTGGTATTCGAGATGGCGGTGATGTCGGACATAATGCCGTCGTGACCTATGATATCGTCATTCTGGTTGAATACGGGATTGAAGGTGATGCTGAACACTTGGTCTGGTTCTCCTTTGACAGGATTGGGCAGATGGATGACCCTCGTGCGAAGCGTTCTTGTTGTTGTGTCGTAGAGGATATCCATTGTAGGCTTGCGGTCTTCTTCGGACAGGGTGCGCTGGAAGCGCGAGAAACTGTAGGTGTGCTCTGGTTTGTCGGGGGTGCGGAAGAAAGTGATCTGCTCTTGCTCGACGTCGCTGTGCATGAGGTAGCGCTCGCTGTTGGCAAGCAGGTACTCAAGTTGCTCGTGCTGTCGCCTGATGTCGTTATGGGTCTCCACAAGTTTCTTGCGCAGGCGGTGTACTTCGTTGTCGTTCAACCTGTCATCGGAGACATCGAAGGCTGTACAGAGGTAGTTGGCTATTTCGCCTTCGGCATTGAAGAGTGGCTGTATGTTCGCCTCTATATATTTGTCGATGCCGTATTCTGGATATTCCATGTGCTGGCAGAAAAACACGTCGTCGCGCGATTCCTTGGAATAGGCTCCTCTGAAGAGCGGAGTGTCAAACATGCTGACATTCTCCCAGAAGCGCTGTGAGTCGTTGTTGTTGGTCATGCCACAGAGTTCCTTCATGGCATCGTTCAGGGCGATGAGATAGCCGTTCTTGTCATAGAAAGCCATGGCTACGAAGGGGATGTTTGACAGTACCTCATACTTATGGACCAAGTCTCGAGCCGCCTGGTCTTCCTCCATTTCAAGTGTCACGTCGTGGATGGCATTGACAATATAGGCTGGCTGCCCGTCACTATTTAGTTCACAGATGGCGTGGCCGTTGAAGTTGAGCCAGTTGGGATTGTCCTCCGTGCCTGCGTTCCATCGCTTGTTCAGTTCAAAGGATCGCTCTCGCCCTTCGAGCAGGGCGCGTGTCTTCTGGATAAACTCCTGTCGCTGGTCGGGATGTATGCGGCCGGTGAACTCTTTGAGGGTCATTCCGCTGTCTGGCAGCACGTGTCCATATCGGTTGTCAAAGCGGTCATGGGCGATATCATACTCCATGATGATGAAGTTGCCCATATGGAGGGCCTGCATCATCATCTCGTTCAGGTCGCTGGAGGCGCGCATGGCATTGACGACGTGGCGGCGTGCCAGCCGGCTGAAGAAGTAGAGGATGCCTGCCACAATCAGGATGGCTATGGTGATGTATATCCACGAGTAGTCTATCTCTTCCTCAATGCGCTCGGGGTGCAGCCAGCGGTCTTGTATGATGGCGATATCGCCACGTTGCTTCAGACGTGAGTACTGGTCGTCGATCTGTTCGATCAGTTGCCTGTCGCGACCTACGACATGCACCTCTGAGATGGGAATACCGACGTCGTTGAGGGTGATGCCGTCCAGGTTGAGTTCCTTGATCTTCCACTTGAGTGGCTCTTCGCCCCATACATAGTATTTATAGTCGCCATTGAGAACGCCCATCAGTGCCACTTTGGGGGTCTGGAATTCCATGAAACTGGTGTTCACCGAGTCGCCGTCCATGAAATAGGATGCCGAGTAGTCGCTCGGCTTGAACACTGCTCCCTCACGTTCCAACTGCTTCAGCGAAATCGTCTGTGTGGAGTCTGATTTACTAGCCACGCGCACACGATTATAATTTATGATGTTGTCTGAAACGATATAAGGCTCTCTGCGGTAACGCTTGGCGTTGGCAATGACAATGTCGGCATCGCCGCGCTCGAAGGTCCTCAGGGCGATGCTCCATTCCTTCATCACGAACTTGATGGGGATGCCCAACTCCTTGGCAACAGCCTTCATGACATCGATGTTGGAGCCTGCGGGCTCGCCCTTGTCGTTCAGGAACTCGTATGGCGGCTTGTCCCAGTCGCAAACCATCACCACAGGGCGCTGCTCGTTGTATTTGCTGCTGAGCGACTGTGCGGCTGCGTATATGAATGGCACACAGAGACACCAGGAAACAACTATCAATCTTTTCATAGGGCTAAATCAGTTTCTTACGTTTGATCAGGGAAGCATGGCAGGGCAGCATGATGTAGACAGTGGTACCGGAGCCGAGTTCTGAACTGGCCTCGATGGTACCGCCCATCTGGGTGACCAGTTCCTTGGTGATGGCCAGGCCCAGTCCCTTGGCATCGGGAGAGGCAGCCATACCTTCTTTGTCGTTGATGCGTTTCAGGATATGAGCGGGCATGCCTTCGCCCGTATCGTCGATGGATACGATGAGTCGGCGGCCGATGTAGTCGTAGCGGGCTCTGACCACACCACTCGTGGTGAACTTTGCTGCATTGGCAGCGACCTGGCCGATGGCATGGCCAAGGTTCTCGGCATCTATATCTACGACGAGTTGTTCGTAGGGACTTTCCACGATGTAGCGTGTGTCAGCATTCTGGTATCTCGCCCAGCCTTCGTTGCATTGCGACTCGAATAGTTCGGCAAAGTTTAGGGGTCGTTTCACGATCTCTACCATCCTGGCCTGAAGGCGTGACAAGTAGAGGATGTTGTCAATCAGGTGGAGCAGGTAATCAGAATTCTTGAGAATACTGCTGGTGAGTTCCGGCTCGTTGGGAGTGGCAGCATCGGGGTTGAACTGTTCTACATAACTGACGACGGTGCTCATGGGTGTCCGAATCTCCTGCACCATGTTCTTCATGAAGCGGTTTTTCGTGTTCTCCACTTCCTGTACCTTGGCGGTCTGGATGTCCAGTTGACGGCTCACATCTCGCAGTTCACTACGGTCGCGTAGCAGCCCGAGGTATTCCACTACGTTGCCATTCTGGTCGTGGATGGGCATGAGGCAGAACTCGATGGCGAGTTGCTCAGGGCGTGGGGAGGTCAGGGCGCGCAGGGGTCGGAGGGTGGTGAGGATGGCAGCCTTCACGCCTTTATCCTCGTGGGCATCCATGAGGTTGAGCATACGCATGGCGAGGTTCTTTGACGTGTCGTCGACGAGTGTCATGCAACGTGTCTGTGTCATCGTGTGCTGTACTTCGCCTACGCTGCGGTGAATAGTCAGCGTATGGGTGTCTGGGGAGTAGGTGGCAAGGCGCACATCGCTCTCGTGGAGTACTTTGTCGATGTGGGCGTTATATTGTTGCAGCACGGCCTGAACGGCATCCAACTGGTGCTGTTCAGTAGAGTGCTGCTCGATGCCGAATACCGAGTCTGTGATGTCGCGCATAACGGCGAAGATGCCGAAGAGGGCGCCCGTATCGTCATGGACAGTCATCAGGCGGTATTCAATACAGAGATTGTCCGTGCGGTGGATGCTCTTTATGCTGGGATGAGATGAACTGGTAGGATCGGTCGGGTCGGTATGTGGAGCAGAGTTGGTGTGGAGTTGGGAGGCATAGTAGCCGTCGGTCTCCTCGAGGGAGAGTGAGCCGATGTCGATGAGGTCGCTCAGGTGTGGGCGTTCAGCGATGATCTCGTCTTCCTCGCACTGGAAGATCTCGCAGGCCTTGGGGTTGATATTCACCAACCTGCCATCCTTGTCGAAGAGCATGATGCCGATGACGGGGGTATAGAAGATCGACCAGTATCTGAGTGTGCGCTCTTCGTCGAGCCGCTGCTGGTCGCGGTCGTGGGTCACGTCTTTCTTGGTGCCTATGATCTGTGTGGCATGACCATTCTTATCGCGGCTGAGCACGGAGAGCACGATGATATAGTCTCGCCATTCCTGATCGAGTTCTGTATCCTTGGCCTTCAGGTTGATGGTGATCTCCTGCTCATGTCCGTTGCCTTCTGGCTTACTGGCGGCAAGTTCGTCGAGAGCGTTCTTCAGCAGGAGGAAGTCTTCTGGGCGGTAGCGCTGGGCAAAGTCGGAGGTGGAGTAGATGTAGGCTATCTGGCCGTTCTCGTTGCGCCATGCGAACTGATTGGCCTGTATGTCGTAGGTCCACATGTGAACCTGGCTTGTCTGGAGTACGAGCGAGAGGCGGCGATTGCGCTTGCTGTTCAGACGGGCGAGGCGGAAACTCTGCACACGGTAACTGATGAGATAGACCAGCGCGATGAGAAGCAGCAGTCCGGCAGCGATGAGGGCATATACGATCCAGGGGGACATCCCCGGATGCTGTCGTTCGGGGTAGAACCACTTGTCTTGCAAGGGCTTGATCTTCTCGGTGATATTGAGGTTGGTCAGTTCATCGTCGAGCAGGTCGAGCAGGTGCTGGTCGTTCGACATGAACTTGTATTCGCCGTGGGGCATGTTGACTGGCGTCAACTCGAGGTTGTCGATGAGGTAGCGGCGCATGAGCCATTTCAGCGTGAGGGTGTTGTAGACGATTTGTCCTTCTTCTCTGGCGCTGACTAACTGGATTACCTCGCGGATGTCCTTCACGGGGCGGGCGTTGGCCTGCCAACCGTAGTCGATCATCAGGTGGTGACAGAGGGAACTGTCGCTGACGATGACTGAGACGCCCGGCTTTCCTAAGTCGCGGAAGGCCTTGATCTCGATAGGTTTCGACTTGGGGGTGACGACACTCTGGGTGAACAGCGTCACAGCATGCTTGCTGTAAGAACCGTACTCATCGTGGAAGCCTACGGCTAGTCCGAGCATCAGGTCTGAGCGGCCGCTCTTCAGATCGTGGAAGGCTTCTTCGGCAGGTCTGAGCCGGATGACGTAGGGAATGTTGAGTTCGTCCATCATCAGGCGTATCAGGTCGATGTTATAGCCTTCGGGCTCGCCGTTATCGTTGAGATAGGCGTAGGGCCACAGATCCCATACGTCCTCATACACCAGCGGGTGGGCTTCGGTATATTCGCGGTGCTGGGGTGTCTGGAGGGTCGTGCTGTCAGCCTGTGCCGCCAGACTGAGGGATGAAAGAGTGAGGATGGAGAGGGTGAAGATCCACTTCAACGGATTTGATATCGTCATGCTGCTATCTCGACTGCTCATGATCTGATTTTTGCCTTAGATAATGTTTCGGCTGCAAATATACTCATTTTTTCGCAATAATACTTGTGTCATTGTCATTTTTTTGCTACTTTTGCAACGGATTTATATAATGAACGCGAAAATGAAGAACTTTTCCATACGTGAGGTGTGTGCCAGGAAGGCCGTGCGGTGGGGATTGCTCGCCGTCATCCTGTTGTCGATCATCGCTGCAGGCATTGTCTGGCACAGGGCAGACGCACGGCGGCAGGCCATGGCCATAGCAGGACAGCAGGTCGACACGATGGCACTGCGCATCACCAACTGTCTAGGTATCATCGAACAGGCCACCCACGATATGGAGCCTGTCATCACGGCCAACTTGCAGCCCGACTCGCTGCTGGTCTATACGCGACGGGTGGTAGAGCGACATCCTGACATCAAAGGATGCTCCATCACGATGGAACCTGACTTTTTCAAGACGCTGGGCCACAATTTCTCGGCCTACTCCGTGCGTGAGGGCGACTCGATTGCTACGGTGATAGAAGGCGACTACGACTATTACAGCAAGGAGTGGTATTACTATCCTCGGGAGAAAGGTAAGCCGGTGTGGGTTGATCCTTATGACGACTTCAATGCGGGGACCCTCTCGAGCACGGAGTTGATTGCCTCGTATTCCGTGCCCCTTTACGACACGGCCCGCAAACTCGTTGGTGTCATTGCCACCGATATCGCCCTGCCAACGCTGGCGAAGGTCGTGGCTGGGTCCACGCCTTTCCCCGGTGCCTACTGGATGGTGACAGGCAAGAAGGGCAACTATCTGGTTTATCCTGACAAGGAACGACTCGTCTATCATACGATCTTCGACGGCGTGAATCCACGCTTTCAACCAGACATTATCAAGTTGGGTCGTGATATGATCGACGGTCATTATGGGTATTCGTCTGTCGACTTCGATGGAGAGAAGTGCCTGGTGTTCTATCGTCCGCTGAAGCAGGCCGGATGGAGCATCGCCCTGATCTGCCCAGAGCGCCACATGTGAAGAAAAACCTCTCTGGGTGGCACATACATTCATTCCGATGCCTTCCATCACTCGTTCTGATGCCTTCCATACCCCTATGGGAGGCATTCCTTACTGTCGTGGAAGGCATCTCCATCACTCGTGGAAGGCATCAGAACGGCCCGTGGAAGGCATCCCTATAAACGGACCCCTCGTTTTGCTATGCCGAGATGGCAAAACGGTTACTCAGATCTCGAAGTCGAGGCAGGAGCGCTGGACGGTATAGGGGCGCACCTTGCCATTGGCGACGGCGACGTGCTCGGGATGGACGGCGTAGCCCTTCAGGGCCTCTTCGCTCTCGAGGGTGCTGTCGAGCATCACGTCGGCATTGGATGATGCCAGACGTCCGTCGATATGGACTTTCACGTCGAGGAGCCCAGGCACTTTGCCCACGAGTCCTTCCAAACCTTCCTTGATACCTGCCTTGACGGCCTGCTTCTCTGCTTCGGAGAGTTCTGGATTCAGAGTCCAGAGAATGATGTGCTTAACCATAACTGAATTGTTTTTTTAACTATATATTATATAATATGTGATGATTGTATGATGTGGTCAAAGTCGCTGGGCAGTTCGAAATGCATCTTCCTGCCTGTTATAGGATGGACGAAACTGATGGCCTGGGCCTGAAGATACAGACGGTCGGCCTTTGTGCCGTATAGTTCATCACCCAAGATGGGGCAGCCAAGGCCTGACTCATGGGCACAGTGTATACGGAGTTGGTGGGTGCGGCCCGTATGGGGCCAAAGGGCTAATAAAGTGAAGAGTGAAGATTGAAGAGTGAAGCGCTCGACCTTTGGTCGCTTGCTATCGAAGGGACGCAAGAATTGGCTGCCGCCTTCGAAGGTACGAAGGATGCGGTACTCTGTGATGGCCCGCTTGCCGTGTTCAAGGTCGACCACCTGGCGCGGACGGTTCATGGGGTCGCTGAGCAGGGGCAGGTCGATGATGCCGTGCTCCTGCTGTGGGATGCCCTCCACAATAGCGAGGTATTTCTTCTTTACGGTGTGCTCAGTGAATTGCTTCTGTAGTGACTGATAGGCCTCGCTGGTCTTCGCAATGAGGATGATGCCTGATGTCCACATGTCGAGGCGGTGGACGGGCTGGGAGCCGGGCCACCGCTGATGTGCCCAGATGGCGACGGAGTAGTCTTCCGTGCGGCCAGGGACACTCAGCATACCTGAGGGCTTGTTGAGTACTGCCATCGTCTCGTCTTCCCATACCACTTGTGCACTCATGTGCGGAAAGCCCGCTTCGTCAGGGCTGGGGTCAACATCGAGCCCCTGCAGCATCCAAGTGAGAATAGGCTTGCATTTCCCTCGGCAGGCAGGGTAGAACTGCCCGTGGTGGCGGATGTCACTCTTTGGCGACGGGCCCCACCAGAACTCTGCCATGCAGAGGGGCTTCAGACCGTGCTTGTAGGCGTATTGCAAAAGTTTGGGAGCGCAGCAGTCGCCCGTGCCGCCAGGGGGGAGGGGAAATCTCCTGCGAATGCGGGGGGAGTAGTAGTCCTGCCACACGTCGACAAGGTCCTTGGTCTCGCCTCGGGCATTGAGGAACTGGTACTGGTGGAAGAGCCAGAGTTGGAGGTCCTGTGACATTTGTCTGGAAGCCGGGGGTACGGGGGTATGGAGGTTCGGTGGCGCGAGATTACCATCTGCCTCAGGAGTACCCTCGTACCCCCGAACCTCCGTACCCTCGTACTCCCGAAGAAACTCCGATATTTCACGCTCGCGGATCTTGAAATAGCCATTGGGATCTTGGGCATCGAAGACGGGCGGAACGAAATATGGCCAGTCGTTGCGCCCCTCGAGCAGACCGGAGTAAGCTGCCAGAAAAGAAAGGGGGAAGTCTTTGCTGTTGTTCAGACCACCCCGCCCTTCTGGCACCCCTCCTGACTCAGGAGGGGAAACCACCAATACACCGAACATCTTACCTTCTGTTGGATGGATGCGCTCGATTTCCCGCTTCACTTCTTCGGCAGCGAGGATGCATAGTGGATGAGGCTCATAACAGAACGGATAGGTGAACCGCTCCGGCTTGGGAATATCAGATGATAGTTGATGCAACCTCATGAGCAATCTCTTACCTCTTATCTCTCACCTCTTGCCTCTAATATATCCAGGCATTTCTCCACGGGGATGCCCTTGTTCCTGTCAGGGGTGTCCTTATAACGGTCTATCATGCGGAACACAGTGTCCATGGCCGTGCGGGTGCTGGTCTTGAGAGACTGTCCGTTGAGTAGGTGGCCGATAAGTACGGCAGAGAAGATGTCGCCAGTGCCGTGGAAGAGGCCGGGAATCTCGTGATACTCCAGATGGAAGTAACTGCCGTCGTAGTGGTTGTAGCCTGCTACGGCATTCTGCCCGTCAATCTTGCAACTCGTGATCAGTGCAGACTTGCAGCCGATAGTCCTCAGTTTGTCGAGCAGTCCCTTCGTCTCCTCCCAGGTTATACCCTCCATGTGGATGGGACTGTCGGTGAGATAGCATGCCTCTGTATAGTTGGGGAAGGTGAGATGGGCTACGCTGACCATCTCACGCATCAGTTCCACCTGCCGTCTGGTCATGCCGTTGTACAGCCGTCCGCCATCGCCGAGGATGGGATCTACAAATACGGTCGTTCCCAGCGCGCCCTGCTCCTTGCAGTAACCTGCCACCAGCCGCGCCTGTTCGTCGCTGAACATCAGGCCAGTACAGACAGCGTCGAACGAGAAGCCGAGTTCTTTCCATACAGGGAGCGTGCCACGGATGTAGTCCGTCGTGTCCTGGATATTGAACTTACCGTAGTCGAGTGTGTTCGACACCAGTGCCGTCGGCAGGCTGTAGGTGGGAATGCCCAGATAGGACAAGATGGGTAACATGGCTACCATACCTACTTTGCTGTAGCCCACTACATCGTTGATAAGCAAGATCTGTTTCATGAGCCTTCTGTCATTGGTTTTCTGTGAGTGGATCCTCGTTCTCATGGAGTTTCCGTACGAGGTTGACCTTGGTGACGATGTTGTAGTAGCCGTTGACAAAGAGTCCTACCTTCCGGAGGTTGGCGATGTCATTGGCGGTGAGGGCAATCCTGTAGTGGGTGGCATCCCTGCCCACAGCCGCACAGCCCCACTTGTTCAGTTCGTTATAGTTGCCCTCCAGGGTCATATCAGTGCCGCTGTAGATGGTCTTGAACAGCCAGTAGGTACGATCGATATCGTTCCTGTCGGTGGTGAATATGAATTCAATCTTGTCGCCTTCCACGGCATTCATGAAGTGTTCCGGCTGAATGACGAAGCCGTTCTCCCAGTTACCGAAATGGCATTCTCCCTCCCAGATAGGACGGGTGTCCCAGTTGTTGGCAACAGGAGTCAGGCGGACATTCTTGATGGTTATGGTTGTGGGCTCGGCAGTCTGGAAGATCACCTCACTGACATTCCTGACATCCAGACCGTCAAAGAAACATGTTAGAGAGGTGATGCCCGTACGGCCCCATATCTTGATTTTTTCAGAAATGAGTACCTGTGTCTCCACCTTTGTGGGCTCGGCGAACTCGAAGGTGATCGACTCGTAAGGCGTCCAGTCTACGGGCAGATTGCGCTCTTTGATGATGCCCACCAGACCACCATACGCAGAGGCGTTGTAGGTGATGCTGCCATCATCATTGTGCGTGAAATTCTCATAAATATTATAGGTGGCCTTGAATTTGGAGGTGATATTGTACTTATCATCCTGGGCTTCCTGTCTGCATGCCGTCAGGAAAACTGCCGCCATCAACATCAGCATGATCTTCTTCATCGTTCTGTCATTTGTCGCTGCAAAGATAATTATTTTTTTAGACATATGAACAAAAGAAACAAAAAAATAATATGTACTTATGTTCTTATGTCTAAAAATATGTATAACTTTGCACCCAATTATGACGACATCAATCCAGGCACTTCAGCAACAACGGTTGTTGCTCCAGATGGAATATGCAGCCGAGAAGGATACCTTCCGCAAGCAGACCGAAGAGATGGGTCTGCAGCGGAAAGTGAAACGGGGCGATGCCTGGTATCCGCTGAAAATGGGGAAGAGTTATTATAACTCGCTGAACCAACTCGTCGTCGAGGTGTTCCGTCAGGGGGATGACGATGAGATAGAGCATAATTTCGAGTACGGCAGGCCGGTGGCATTCTTTACTTGTCTGAGTGATCTGAGGAATCAGAATCATTCTTCAAAGATCAAATATTTCAATTTCACAGGCACCGTCAGTTATGTCGATGGCGACCGTATGGTGGTGTCTGTGCCTGACAACGGCCAACTCATTGATGTGCAAGGGGCTGAGAATGTAGGCATTCAGTTGTTCTTCGACGAGACAAGTTATAAGACGATGTTTGAGGCTCTCGACCGTGTGATACGGGCCAAAGGACGTCTGGGGTACCTTCGCGACTTGTTCTATTCTCATCAGCCTGCAGAGACATTCTCCTTCGCACCCATGCATTTCTCCTATCTGAATCGTACGCAGGAGGATGCTGTCAATAAAGTGTTGCAGGCGAAGGATGTAGCCATAGTCCATGGCCCTCCAGGTACGGGCAAGACGACCACTCTCGTTGAGGCTATCTATGAGACGCTGCGACGTGAGAACCAAGTGCTCGTCTGTGCGCAGAGCAATATGGCTGTGGACTGGATCTCAGAGAAACTTGTTGACCGCGGTATCAACGTATTGCGTATTGGTAATCCGACTCGTGTCAACGACAAGATGCTTTCCTTTACCTATGAACGACGATTTGAGGCCCATCCTGACTACGAATTGCTGTGGGCCATCCGAAAGGCCATCCGAGACCTCCGAGCCCATCGCAAACGGGGCGACGAGAAATACCACCAGAAACTTGAACGCCTGAAAGAGCGTGCCACAGAACTTGAGATACGCATCAATGCCCAACTCTTTGGCGAGGCCCGTGTCATTGCCAGCACCCTTGTAGGCAGCAACAGTCGGCTGCTTGAAGGGCAGAAGTTCGGTACATTGTTTATCGACGAGGCGGCGCAGGCGCTGGAGGCAGCCTGCTGGATTCCCATCCGCAGAGTGTCGAGAGTGATTCTTGCTGGTGACCACTGCCAGTTGCCGCCAACAGTGAAGAGTTACGCTGCCATGAAGGCTGGCTTGGGTAAGACGCTGATGGAGCGCATCGTCGATAACCATCCCGAGGCCGTCACCCTGTTGAAGATGCAATACCGTATGAATGAGGAGATTATGCGTTTCTCCAGCGATTGGTTCTATGGTAATCAGGTGGAGAGTGCTCCTGAAGTGAAGTATCGGAGCATCCTCGACCTCGATATCCCGATGACGTGGGTGGATACCTCGGAATTCAGAGGTGAGAGGTTAGATGTAAGAGGTGAGAGAATACCTCTCACTTCTTTTACAGAAGAATTCGTAGGGGAGAGTTTCGGGCGTATCAATAAGGCCGAGGCAGAACTCACCCTGCTCGTCCTCGAGCAGTATTTCCAGAAGATAGGCAAGCAGCGAATCCTTGACGAGCGGCTTGACGTGGGCGTCATTTCCCCCTATCGTGCTCAGGTGCAGTATCTGCGGCGCCTTTTTAAGAAAAAAGAGTTCTTCAAGCCCTATCGTAGTCTTATTAGTGTCAATACCGTCGACGGCTTTCAAGGACAGGAGCGCGACATCATCCTCATCTCCCTTGTACGTGCCAACGAAGAAGGGCAGATAGGCTTTCTCCGTGACCTTCGCCGAATGAATGTCGCCATTACCCGTGCCCGGATGAAACTGATTATTCTCGGCGATGCCTCCACAATGACCCGTCATCCTTTCTACAAGCGCCTCTACGACTATATAGAGGCTCTATGATTGCCATTTAACTCCTTTTAACGCCCTTTGCTACTTTTACTCCTCAAATCTTTGTACCTTTGCAGCGTTTAGTATTTGGGAACAATGGTTGAGATAAAACAAGTAACCACGAAAAAAGAACTCAGTGCTTTTGTGCAGTTCTATTACGACCTGTATCGCGACAACGATTGTGCTGTGCCTTTTCTCTACTTTGACGAGATGGACACGCTTGACCGTCAGAAGAATCCTTCATTTGACTATTGTGAGGCAGACTATTTCCTGGCCTATCAGGACGGCAAGGTGGTAGGGCGTGTCGCTGCCATCATCAATCATCATGCCAACGAGCGTTGGAATACGCGTCAGGTACGCTTTGGGTGGTTCGACTTTATTGACGATCTGGAAGTGTCTGATGCCCTGTTGAAGGCTGTCGAAGGCTGGGGGCGTGAGCGTGGCATGACAGAGATGGTCGGCCCTATGGGATTTATTGATACCGATCGTGAAGGTATGCTCGTCGAAGGTTTCGAAAAACTCGCATCCATGTATATCAACTACAATCAGTCCTACTATCCAGAGCATATTCAGCGCTTTGGAGGGTTTGAGAAGTCGAATGACTGGGTTGAGGCGAGGGTGCGTGTCCCGGAGGTGGTGCCAGACAAGTTTGCTAAGGTGACGGAGATGGTGCGTCGTCGTTATAATCTGCGTGCTCATAAGTTCAGTCGTCATGAACTGATGAAGGAAGGAAAGGCGCATGAGATCTTCGAGGTGCTCAATGCTACTTACAAGGATCTCTATGGCTTCTGCCAACTGTCAGACCGACAGATAGACAAACTCGTGAGAGACTACATCAAGATTGCTGACCTGAATCTTGTCACTGGCGTTGTCGATGGCAACGCGAATGATAAACTGGTGGGCTTCGGCATCACTTTCCCCTCGTTTTCGCGAGCCTTGCAGAAGACACACGACGGGCGGCTCTTCCCGTTCGGCTGGTGGCACTTGTTGAAGATTCTCAAATGGCACAAGACGGATGTGGTCGACCTTTTGCTCATCGGCGTGCTGCCAGAATATAGGGCCAAGGGTGCCAACGGGCTTATCTTCGATGATCTTATCCGCTGGTTCCAGCGCTATGGCTTCAAGTGGGCAGAGACGGGGCCGATGATGGAGACCAACGATGGTGTACTCTCGCAGTGGCAGTATCTCGACTCAAAGATTCATCGCCGCCACCGCTGTTTCAAGAAAAATTTGTAATATGATGGATAGTATGACTTGGGAGTTTGTGCTCCGTATTTTTATTGCAGCCCTCTTGGGAGGTGCTATTGGACTGGAACGAGAGTATAGGGCTAAGGAAGCAGGATTCCGGACGCATTTCCTGGTGGCTCTGGGTTCGGCCTTGTTTATGATTGTGTCTGCCTATGGCTTCGAAGGGGCTATGCATACGCCAGAACATCGTTGGGATGTATCGCGTGTCGCTGCCCAGGTCGTTTCGGGTATTGGTTTTATTGGTGCAGGAACGATCATCTTTCAGAAGAACGAGAATGCAGTACGTGGTTTGACAACGGCTGCCGGATTATGGGTGACCGCTGCAATCGGACTTGCTTGCGGTGGCGGACTCTATATTCTTTCCGCTGCTTCCACGTTCCTTGTACTTGTCGGACTTGAGGCATTTAACTTTATCCTCCACAAGTTCGATAAGCATCGCGGAGTATAGGTGACAGGCTCAATTAGCAGTTTATATAAGCCCATGCGTTGTGCATGGGCTTTTAATTTTTATTATAAATCCTAAGAAGGTTTAAACAATTAGTTTGCTAAAAGTATCTGATATTTTATGAAAAGTAACATTTTTAGTATTTGAAACGTTTTGGAAAATTATAGGTTACAAAATATAAAGTGATTCAGTTAAATTTATAATAACTTTGCATCCAAGATGCGGACGAATGGCTGTGTGAACAGTAGTTCTGGCGCTATGAAGATAGAATGTAAAGTGTAATCAGCTAATCATTTTTTATATAACAATTATCTTACTAATTAATTTAATTATGTGGAATTTTAAATCACTACAAAAGCCGTTAGTGTTTCTGTTCCTGCTCTGTTTGTTCCCACTGGGAGCGTTGGCTCAGGGCACCGTTACTGGAACAGTAAATGATGAAGCAGGTGAACCGATCATCGGTGCCAGTGTGCAAGTACAGGGTACCAAGACTGGCGCAATCACCGACTTTAATGGTAACTTCAGTGTTCAGGCAGGTTCTAATGCCACACTGGTTATCTCGTACATTGGCTACACCTCCGCCACTGTGAAGGTGAATGGTCGTAACAACATCACCGTCGTGCTGAAGGAAGACGCCCAGACGCTGAACGATGTGGTGGTCATTGGTTATGGTGTTCAGAAGAAGAGCGACCTGACTGGTGCCGTTGCATCTGTGAAGGGTGATGATATCAAGAACCTGTCGACAACCGATGCTGCCAAGGCTATGCAGGGTAAGGTATCTGGTGTGCAGATTATCAGCACCTCAGGTGATCCTACTGCCGGAGCCAGCATCCGTGTCCGTGGTTATTCTTCGAACTCTGGTAGCCTCGGCCCGCTGATTATCGTTGATGGTCTGAAGGTTGACGGTATCCAGTATCTGGATCCTTCACTGATTGAGTCTATGGAGGTACTGAAGGACGGTGCTTCTGCTGCTATCTATGGTGCCCAGGCCGGTAATGGTGTCGTGCTCATCACCACCAAAAACGGTAAGAAGGGTACTGCTCACGTGACCTACAGCCTCAAGGCTGCCAGCCAGAGCCTTGGCAAGAAGGCAGAGCTCTTCAATGGTAAGGATTGGGTTGAGTATCAGAAGTACATAGGTCAAATTCCTGAAGCAGAATTCGTTCAAAAAGGCTATTATGCTCAGGTAGATGACAATGGAAACGGCGTTCCTGGAACTGAAAGATTCGACACCAACTGGTATGACGAGGTGTTCGAGAACAGCTGGAGCCTTCAGCACAACATCACAGTTGAGGGTGGTAACGACAAGGGTCGCTTCCTCGTAGGTCTTGGTCTTGTTGACAACGACGGTATCGTCAAGGGTGGTAAGGACACCTACAAGCGTTTCACCGGTCAGGTCAATGCTGAGTACAAGTTCTTCGACTGGTTGAGTGTGCAGAGCAATACCTCTATTGAGAAATATAAGATGAAGTCTTTGGGCGCTGGTTATGGTTCATTCTTGAACGCTGTGGTGTCAGTCGACCCGGTGACTCCTGCCTACATTTATAGTGAGGATGATTTCGGAGACGGTGTGGCAGAAAAATGGGCCAATGGCGCTAACCCCGGCCATGTACCCCTGCCTGATGCATACACAGAGGAGAACCCTGTCTGGTACGGTACTTCTAAATATAATGTGGAGGCAACCGGTAACCCCTTGGCACGTCGCGACCTGACGGATTCTTACAGTGAGGGTGTCAATGTACGTGGAACTCTGGCAGCTAACCTGATGCCGTTCAGCTTCCTGACCATTACCTCTCGTCTCGGCTATCGTATTGCCCAGGGCAATGGCCACAGTTATGGTGAGCCTTTCTACCTGTCTTCAATGGCCAAGAGTGATAACTATTCTATCTCAGCCAATACCAATGCCAGCCTCTACTATCAGTGGGAGAACTTCGCCAACTTCAACAAGTCGTTCGGCAAGCACAATGTTGGCGCCATGGTAGGTATGTCGTTCACCAAGAACCATAATGACAATACTAGCGTATCTTCTTCGGATACCGAGATGATTCTCCGTGGTGACCACGCTCCTAACTTCCGCTATATCAGTAGTTTGAATGACAATGGTAAGGCACATCTGACCGTAGGTAATACGCCAAATGACGCTACAGAGATGGCTTACTTCGGACGTCTGTCCTACTCATTCGACGATCGCTACTACTTGCAGGCCAACTTCCGTGCTGACGCCTTCGACTCTTCGAAGCTGTCAAAGGAGAACCGCTGGGGTTACTTCCCCTCTGTATCTGCAGGTTGGACCATCAGCAATGAGAAGTTCTTTAAGAACGCCGTATCCACAAGCGCTGTTTCATTCTTGAAGCTCCGCGGATCTTGGGGTCGTAACGGTAACGTGAACGTCCTGAACGGTTACAAGTATAATGCTACCATCGGTCTTGGTGGTTACTACTATTTCACCGACCAGTTCTCTGCCAACGATGTAGCTTCTGAAGGTGGTAAGCCTAATGGCATTTCTAACCCGAACCTGACCTGGGAGACCTCTGAGCAGTGGGATGCCGGCCTCGATGCCCGCTTCCTCGACAACCGCCTGTCATTGACCATCGACTGGTACCGCAAGATGACCAAGGACCTTCTGATTGATATCCATCCTTATCCTGAGCTTGGTGTATCTACTCAGACTGTTAACTCTGGTGAGATCTTGAACACAGGTTTCGATATCGAGGCCGGCTGGCGTGACCACGTTGGTGACTTAAAGTACAGCATCAATGCTAACTTCTCGCCCTTGAAGAATGAGGTTAAGGCTGTGAACTCCATGCTTCCGCGCTATACGCAGGGTGGTGTCAGCGGTTTCAACAACAAACTGAAGTCTACCTTCGAGACTGGCTATACCATCTGGTACTTCCGTGGCTTCGAGTATGCAGGTGTGTACAACGAGAACCTTTTCAGTGGTGACGAATACGACGCAACTAAGAAGGGTCAAGCCCTGTATTATGACAAGGACGGTAAACTCACATTGGCTCCGGATGAAACAAATGACATGAAGGATCTGGGTTGTGGTATCCCCAAGTTCACATACGGTATTACCCTGAACCTTGAGTATAAGGGCTTCGATTTCACCGTATTCGGTACAGGCGCTTCTGGCAACAAGATCTACACTGTCATTACATCTGCCGACCGTCCCCGTGGTAATGGCCTTGATGTCTGGTGGAAGGATTCCTGGAGACAGAATGAGGATGGAGAATACACGATTCAGGGTAAGTATCCTGATATGAAGGCCGTGTCTTCGGACTGGACGTTCTACAGCTCGTCTGCTAACGTATTCAATGGCTCTTACTTCAAGTTCAAGCAGATTCAGCTGGGTTACACGGTTCCTCAGAACATCACAAAGAAGTTCTTGGTCAGCAACCTACGTTTCTCAGTTTCTCTCGACGATTACTTCACCATCACCAGCTATCCTGGTGCTGATCCTGAAACAGCTTCTGTCGATAATGGCGCTTCTCGTGGTTGGGATAACGGTAGTTATCCGACCTCTAAGAAGGTTGTCTTTGGTGTAAACGTTTCATTCTAATAAAGAAAAAAAAGAAAAATATGAAAAAGATTATATTTTCAATGCTTGCGCTTGTTGCTGGTGGCGCTGCATTAACCTCATGTGAGGATAAGCTAGACATCGCTCAGAAGGCCAGTCTGACCACTGAGACCTTCTATCAGTCGGATGCCGACGCAGAGAAAGCCTTGGCTGCTGCCTATGAGGGCCTTCAGATTAATACGCTTGGCCGTACAACGGTTGACAGTGATGCTCCTGGTATCTTTACGCCTGCCAAGGTGATGGCCAACCACCCGGGTGATGATGTGAACTATGGTGGCGCCTCCTATGGTGACCACGAGTTTGGCGGATCTATTGACGAGTTCCGTTATCTCCACACACCTACGGCTATTAAGTATATGTATAGTGGTTGCTATCTCTCCATCTATCCTGATAACGTCATTATCGAGAAATTCGGTGAAAAAGCAGATGCTACTCCGTTCATGAAGCAGGCTGTTGCTGAGGCTCGCGTGCTCCGTGCTTACAATTACTTCTTGCTTGCCTGCTACTGGGGAACACCTCCTTTCGTAGTTAAACTCCTGGGAGATGAGACTCCCGTGAGAAGTGATGACCCCGCTGCACCTGAGGGCGCTCCGAAGTCACAGCAAGAATATTTCTCATGGGTTGGTGATGAGTGTCTGAAGGCCGTTGACGACCTCAAAGAGCGTGAGTCAACTGCCGACAAGGAAGGTACTTATCGCGTGACCAAGGGCTTTGCTCTGGCTATGGCTGGTAAGGCTTATATGTTCGCCGGTGATTTCGCCAAGGCAAAGGATTGCCTGAAGAGAGTCATTGACTCTGGTAAGTATGCCCTCGTTTCTGGTGATGAGTGGGCAGATTTGTTCCATATCCCCGGTGACGGTTGTCCTGAGAAGGTATTCGAGGTGAACGTGAGATACAATCCTGCTTCTGACCAGTGGTCATCTGGTAGTGGTAACGGTTGGGGCCAGCACGGCACATGGATGGAGTCTCAGTGCTTCCAGATCCGTACTGGTTACTTCAAGAAGCCCCCATTGCCCGGATATACCGGTGGTACAGAAGGTTGGGGTTCTATCGGCCTTCCCGAGTGGTATGCTGATGCATTCGTTGCCAATGATGGCCGTGACTCTAAGCGTCTGAAGGCTACGATGGTTAATATTGAAGATTTGATTTATGGTACGACAGGTGATGAGCGTATCGATAACTATTATGCTGGTCTGGGTAAAAAGATTCCTACCACACGTGCAGGACTTGTAGCATGGGATAAGATAGGTATCTCGCAGGTTACTGGTCACTATGGCCAGTCATTCTGGATTCCTTTGAAGCATGTGATTCGTATTGATGACTTCCAGGAGAATGGTAATAAATATGGTGATAACTGGCGTCTTAACAACGTGATTGTGATGCGTTATGCAGAGGTGCTCCTTAACTATGCAGAGTGCTGTCTCCGTACAGGTGATGCCGGAACTGCCAAGACCTATATCAACATGATTCAGGAGCGTGCCGGCTCTAAGACCATCAGTTCAGACGTAAATCTGATTACTCTGAAGAAGGAGAAGTCATTCGAGCTCTGGTTCGAGGGCTGCCGCTATCAGGATGTGATGCGCTGGAGCAAGCTTGACAATGACAGCTATGATCAGGAGTGTATTGCACGCCTCAAGGTACAGGGTAAGCATATTCCTCACCTGATGGACAAGGTGTTCCGTAAGAACCCCAATGAACCTATAGAATATCAGGTCGATGGTGACAAGCCTGTTTGGCAGCATAGCAGTGACGGCTCAGATCCTGAGGATCGTTTCTACTTGATCCATACCCATGAAGCAGAGGCCAAAGGCTTTACTGTCGGTTGGACAGAGAAACATCGCCTCTTCCCATATCCGCAGAATATTATGGATATGAACCCGAACCTCAAGCAGGACGGTTGGGATTGATTTAGAAATAGTGTAACCGACTAAAGGTAATACTTTAGATATACATTGTTTTGGTATTTCAAGAGTGTCGCATCGTGATGATGCGGCACTCTTTTATTCCATTATCTCTTTTTCGCGTACTAGCCTCTGACGCCTTCGTAGGCACCGTACTGGAAGTGGGCTTTAGTCAGACTAAACTCCCCGTTATGATAATGTAAAACTTAAGAAAGGGTAGGGTTCTTTCCGAAATTCTCGTGAGAATTTTGAGCTTTACCCTAACAAAAGTCTGACTTTACTATCTGCAAACGTAAGCGTATCCACTCTGACGCCTTGTGTGCTATTTCAAAAGTCAGTATCTTTGCACATTCACTTTAATTGATTTTAGCAAATATGGAATTACTGACAGCTGATGCCCGTTATGAAAAGACTTGGCATCAATTTCTTTCTGAGTTGGGACGGCATCAAACTCTTCGCATTGCCGCCTATCTTCGTTACAAGCATGTCTATCATCGTGGTTTCGAGAAATGGTTGTACCGCAACGGATACAGTGTCCATGCTGCCAAGGATCGCCTTCTCAGCCTGAGGATGGAAGCCGTTGCAACAGAAAATCCGGAAGTGCCCAGTTTCCTTCCCGTGCTTCCCAATAATCAGCAGGAGACTGACACCCAGTCCGGTGGCATACTTACCGGCATCAGTCTGACGCTTCCTGACGGGACTGTAATTTCCATCCGTCGTGGCAGTGCCAAGGCCGTTGTCTCTTTTCTTAAACTTTATTCAGGGGAGGTCACGCCATGTTCGGATTAGAGGAAAGTCGCCACTATTATGTCTGCCAGCACTATGTGCGGATGAATATGGGCATCAACGGACTCTCCAAGCTTGTAAGCAATGAGCTGAAGCGTCCGCTTCTGAACGGTGATGTATTTATCTTCTTCGGCAAGCACCGCCAGATGGTGAAGCTATTGTGCTGGGACGGCGACGGTTTCCTTCTTTATCAGAAACGCCTGGAGAAAGGCACCTTCGAGCTACCCCGTTTCAGACCCGACCTGAAGGCCGCAGAGATGCCCTACAGGACGCTTTCTGCCATCATGCGGGGCGTGAGCCTCAAGAGTGTGAGATATCGCAGCAGGCTGAGAATTGAAATTCTTCAATTTTACAATAGACCGATTATCAATAAAATAAATTATTATTGTCCGCTAAACCTTGATATTCTCGCGCACGTATTCGCATGATAAAAATTGGGCCGACTTTCGCACGAGAATCAGCCCTTTTGGCTATCTTTGCAGCTTCCACACTCAAACGATAACCAAATCATGGGCAAAAGTACACATTTTCTCGGACAGCCGATACTGGGTCAGCTGTTAAATTAACGTGAGTTCGATGAAAACATTTTGGTAAATAACTGTCTGATTATTAGGAAATTAGCGATATTTTTAGTAAATTTGTAGTCGCTACACAACAAGTTACACTAAAAAGTATCGCTAATGTTTACCGAGGACAAAGTTACTGAGATTTTCTGTATGGCAGATGATTTTTGTCGATTTTTTGATGCAATGATGGAAAAATATACTCTCAGAGCCCCCAATAAGAGGAAATATCATCGTGACGGTACGTTATCCAAGGCAGAGGTGATGGTTATCATCATTCTCTTCCATAATTCCGGCTATCGTTGCCTGAAGCATTTCTATCTGGAGTATGTCTCAAAGCACCTGCGTCACTTGTTTCCTGAACTTGTTTCCTACAACCGTTTTGTGGAACTGGAGAAAAATGTAGCCATTCCTCTTACCCTGTTCATTAAAAAGGTGTTGCTAGGCAAATGTACAGGTATCAGCTTCGTGGACAGCACGCCACTGAGGGTCTCCAAGAACCAGCGCATCCACATCCACAAGACCTTCAAGGGGATTGCTCAAAGGGGCAAATGCTCTATGGGATGGTTCTTTGGATTCAAGCTCCATCTTATCTGTAACGAGAAAGGAGAGTTGCTCAATTTCATGATTACACCTGGAGACATTGATGACCGCAAGCCGCTTGAGCATAAGGCGTTTATGGAATTCCTGTATGGGAAGCTTGTCGGAGACAAGGGCTATATAGGCAAAGAATTGTTCCAACGTCTGTTTGTTGACGGTATTCAGCTGATCACAAAACTAAAGAGCAACATGAAAGGCGCTCTGATGACCATGTCGGACAGACTATTGACAAGGAAGAGAGCCATTATAGAGACCGTTAATGACGAACTCAAAAATATCGCTCAGGTAGAGCATTCAAGACACAGGTCGTTTGATAACTTTATGGTCAATCTTTTGGGAGCACTTGCTGCATATTGCTTCTTCCCCAAGAAGCCATGCATAGCATGTGAGAGGGTTATTGACAGCCAATTAGCACTCTTCTGAATTCGTCGAACTCACGTTAAATTATCTGTGATTTTTGTGATTTCTTGCGTCCCTTTGGTAGCAAGCGTCTCCTTGCGTCGCCGAGCGCTGTGTGCCATTACTCCCCGCCACTTTACTCCGTAAACCCTGCCTGTTTACTCCGTTACCGATGCCTCCTGACCTTATAAAGGATAGGACTTTACCTATGTAACTCCCTATCCTTTACACCCATTCCAGGCATCCCTTACGCCCTTATCTGCCGTCGTTTAGTAACCTCTTCCCCTCCTGAGTTAGGAGGGGAGCCCGTCAGGGCGGGGTGGTCTGAAGAGGCGCTATAACTGCCGCGGATTGTTGCATTGGCCGTTCTTCAGACCACCCCTAACCCCTCCTAACTCAGGAGGGGAAGAAGTTACCTCCCTCCGCCACCAGAGTAATCTCACTCCACACTCCTCACTCCTCACTCCTCGAAAAAAATCCCTCCTCAAATCTCAAATCTCAAACCTCAAACCTCATACTCCCCCGGCGCGCCGAACTTCTCCACCATCGCCCTCACCTGTTCCGGGCTATAGTCCTTGTCGTGTGAGGAGAGTCCCATCCCCACGAGACTCTGGTGAAACTGTCTGTCCTTCTTGATCCAGCGCTGCAATTTAGCCTGCGCCACCTTCGGATCGTCGATGTGAGGAAACAGCATCATGGCATACTCCGACTTGCCATAAGCTCTGATCATGAATTTCTCTTTAGTCATAGATAAGATGTTTTTGATGTTAAAATGTTTAAGGTAAAATATTTGACTACAAAGGTACAAATAATTTTCGAATTATGCAAAAAAGTATAATAAAATAAAGAATTTTGCGAAAATAGTTCCGTATTCAAATAGCAATCTTAAACTTTTACATATTCTTAGAAACTTAACAATTAACAATTTAACAATTGCCTTTTTCGAAAATCAACAACAAACATCAATAATATATTATAATTATATATTAATATTATATATATATTATAATATATATATAATATTACTTATTTCTTACTCCATTTACTCAAACACCAATTGTTAAATTGTTAAATGTTAACATGCCTGCAAATTGTCTTAATGGATGAATTGATTGTCTGCAAGCCTTGTGGAATCACTTTTTTCCCCAAAAACTTTTTTCTTTTAGAAAAAAAATGAAAGCACATGGGGTCAGGAGCACCTGTCCCAGTGACAATACGACTATTTTGCATCAAAAAAACGGCAAAAATCATCCGCCATACAGAAAATTTCCGTAACTTTGTCCTCGGTAAACATTAGCGATATTCTTTAGTTCAACTTTATGGGTGGTACTACAAAGTTACTAAAAATATCGCTAATTTCCTAATAATCAGACAATTATTTTTGAATTATTTTCGTCGAACTCACGTTAAATTACCTAAACAAGGCAAAAATTCTCCAGATCAGCCGCGATGGTGGCGGTGAGCGGTATGTAAAGAAGTTCAATGCCTGGTGTCACCTGACGGTGATGCTCTACTCAGTCATCTCCCGCTTCGACTCCCTGCGTGAAATCACCTCAGCCACCATGATGGAGTGCCGCAAGTTTCAGCATCTGGGCATCATGGACCTGCCACGGCGCTCCACTCTCTCGGATGCGAACTCGCGGAGGAATGAGGGAATCTTCGGAAAGGTCTACATGGACTTGTACCTGACCTACAAGGACAGACTTTTGTCGGACAGCCCCTCCCACAAGGTGCCAAAATGGATGAAGCGGTTGCAAATCATCGACTCCACCACCGTCAGCTTGTTCTCGAACCTCATTTTCAAGGGTGTTGGGCGCAATCCGAAGACGGGGAAGAAGAAAGGCGGCATCAAGGTGCATTCCGTCATCCATGCCAACGAGGGCGTTCCGTGCGACATCCTATACGCAGGACGGAGCCGTCATGGAGGGAAAGGCACCTGTCACCCCTCTGCTGGGCTCCAACTACGACGGATCCTTTATCGCCGGCATCGCCCAGCTGCGCTACATCTACTCAATGCCTGTAGAGCGCATCGTGAAACTTTTCCAGGAGAACGGCTTCGATATGGACAAGGGTACTGCCCACGGACTGCTGCGCAAGACAGAATCTGTCTTCGGGAACCTGTACAAGGCAATGGGTCTGGCCGTCAAGGAGGACGACTACTTGGCTGGTGACGAGACCTACCACCGCGTACTGGTCAAGGTGCCTGGCGGCAAGAACTCGAAGAAAGGCTACATCTGGGTGGTGACAGCCGTGTATACGGGACTGGTCTATTACTTTTATCATGACGGATCAAGGGCTCAGGATGTCATCCTTAATTATATAGGCGACTATGGAGGAACCTTCCAGTCTGATGGCTTTTCACCTTATAGGAAGATGGCCAGGATGCTCACGAGGCTGGCCTGCCTGCAGCATGTGAAGAGGAAATTCCTCGACTGCGAGGATGACGAGGAGGCCCAAGGCATAGTCGGACTCATCAATGGGCTTTACCAAAACGATCATAAGCATACTATAGGCAAGGACGGATGGACAGCACAGAAGAACCTGCTCTGGCGGAGGAAGTATGCGCCAAAGAAACTGAAGGAGATGCGCGAGAGGCTTGACCGGATGGCGGCGGATCCTGAGATGCTGCCAAAGTCCGACAGGTATAATGCCGTGCACTACATGCTCAACGAATGGGATGCCATTGAGAACATCTTCACCAGAGGAGACTACCATCTGGACAACAACCTTGTCGAGAGACTCAACCGATACATATCGCTCTCCAGAAGAAACTCGCTCTTCTTCGGATCGCACAAGGGAGCACAGCGTGCCGCCATGTTTTACTCGCTGGCCTGCTCATGCAGACTCAACAACGTCAATTTCTTCGAGTATGTCTCAGATGTCATCAACAAGACGGCGTTGATACAGCCAAACACACCAATCAAGGAATACAGGAATCTGCTGCCCGACCAATGGAAGGCCTTATAGCCCGCAAGACGTCAGAGCGGATGCGCTTACGTTCCATTCGCGGATGCCACGATAATAGAAATACTTCAACCCGTCTGTGATGATGAAGGGGACTATATGGTTGGCCAGGCACTTCTTGAACATGACGAGCCGCCCCCTCGGCCGTTGCCATCTTGAAAGGGATTTATGGCTTCAAAGCGCACATGCCGTACGCTCTGAAATGCCATTCTTCTTGGCAAACTCTATGACTGATATGTACTCCATAAATTGCAACTATCGGCAAGCTTTTTGTCCGATTCTGGCTGCAAAGATACAAAATCTTGCCGATACCGGCAAGATTTTATTCTTATTACTGCGATTATGCAAAAATGCATGATGCATAATTGCATAATTTGTATAGCTGATGCTACCAGAAGTGTCTAATTACTTCTTGATGTGCGGCGCTTTCCCAGCATCAACTCTCTCCATGCCCGGATATTCGTTTCCTCACTACGATACGGCTCCATGACCTCCATATAGTCGGAGATATACTGGCGAGCCTCTTTTGAGGCATTCATAAGGGTGTCAAATTCTTCAATGAGAGGCTTTTTCAATAACATCCCGGCCCAAGTCAGTTTTTTGATGGCGTCTGACTCTTTTTTCTTATTGTCACCTGAATTAATAAGCATCTCTATGACTGGTGAAATCTTAAAGTATTCATATTCTTCTATCAGCTCATAACATCTTTTCCCCTTTTCAGAATGAGCATATACCTCCCATAATAAAGTAAAGGCATACCGATATTCGTGGCAGGTGTCTTTCTTGGCTTTTCTTGCTAGTATTTCTATTGAATCGGACCTGTCTTTCATGGCAAGCGCATAGTTTTCAAGCAAGGGAAATGCATCACCAATTGTTTCGTCAAATCGCAGTGCCAGATTCTTGTTTGTCAGGTCATTGATTTCACGCTTTGTCTTATACTCTATAATTGCCCATGTTGAAAGGGCGATGACGCATGCTAACAATGCTATGATAGTGAAATGCTTCTTTGTGATAGTCATAATCTAATAGGTGTATTTGGATGACTTGGCTGATATGAAAAAAGTAGGAGGACTAATCCTCCTACCTGATCTTGTTATGTAGAACTAACTACAATTACTTCTGGATGTACTTCTTGCCGTTCTTGATAACGAAGCCTTTATAAGAAGCACTAACCTTCTGGCCAGCGAGGTTGTAGATGGCATCGTCAGCCTTCTTAGCAGCCTTCACAGTCTGGATGGCGTCAGGACCCTCGAGGTCGATAACCTTCACATACTTAATGACGTGCTTTCCGGGTATCTTACCGCACTGGTAGAAAATCATAGCGTCAGTAGTTGCGCCAGGATAATCGAGGAAGTCAACTGTAAACTCATTGTCACCTGCTTCAACAGTGCCAACCCAATCTTGAGTTGTCTTTGCACCCTCTGTCCAGCTGCAGAAGTCCAGACGGATCTCACCAGCAGCAGGAGCGTTAACGGCGAACTGAACCTGATACTGACCACCTTCAGCAAGCTCAGGAATGTGGGCAATCATAGGAACCTGGGGCTCCCAGTAGTTAGCTGTGTCAGGATTGGGCTGAGTACAGTTGATGATCAGACCCTCACCTTCGGTAACAGATACCTCAGCCAGGTCAGAATACCATACACCCTCATAGTATGCAGCCTCCTTTGTCCAGTCGATCTCACCAACGATAGCACCACCCTGAGAGCCACCACCTTCACCGTTGAGGGCAATGCCGTCAGAAGTAATAGCTACGTCGTCGGCTGTGCTGAATGCGAAACCAGCGGCAGTAATCTTAGAACCATTGGCGTTAACAATGTACTTGCAGTCCTTGTAAACGGGGAACTTGATGACACCGAGGCCATTGATCTTAATAGGATCCCATGTGTCTGCGCCTTCCTCATTCTTTGACCAGCGTGCAGCGTACTTGTCGGGAGCCGTGATCTTCAGGAACTCCTGCTCTGCCCACTCGATGGGGTTCTTCACGACAAACTGCTCGTTCTCAACCTCGTAGGGGAGAGTGAAAGAATAAACAGCGCCCAAGTCGGAAGCAGCGTCACCAATAGCGGTGAATGTGTAGCTGATGGCCACACCTTCCTCAAACACGGTGTATGCCTTGTTTGAAGAGGCCTTGTGCATCACATAGAGGTAACCGTCGGCCTTAGCCTCGAACACGAGGAAAGCACCTCCGGCAGGCTGTACCAGCGAAGTAGCGGGAACAAGACCGTCGGCATCCTTCGGGTTTGTACCACCCTGCAGACCACCAGTGATGTCTGTACCGTTAACTGTAAACGTAGCTGACTGTGGCTTGTAGGTGTCATCGCCACCAACTGTAGCAACAATGCTTGCTGTCTCGCCTAGTACGGTTCCTGCTGTGAGAGCAGTACCGTTCTCGGAATCCAGACCCATTGCGTTGTCAGCGTTGAATACACATACTTCCTGTGCATTCATCGTCATTGCTGCCATCAGGGCAGCAGCACTGAGTAAAAATTTCTTCATACTGTTAATTTTTTAATTAGTTGTAATTAGTGGGTTTATAAAAACGTTGCAAAGATATGCTTTTTTTTTGAAACTAGCAAGAATTTAACTTTTTTTTCTTAAAAATAGAGGGGCATGGTTGTTGCCCCCCTATTTTAGTAGAGTTATTTCTTGCCTCTGAACTCGTATCTGAACTCGTAGTTCTTACGTCCAACCTTCTGGCTGAGTGTGAAGGAGGCGTTCATGTTCCCGGCATCGTCGATTCTTCCGGAAAAGGATGCACCCAGTCCGTTGGCATCACTTGCCGTCTGGTTGAAGAACTCATAGCCATAGTTAGCGTGCCACACGTTGGCGATGGATTTTGCATCGAGGGAGGCCTCAGGGCAGGAGAAGGTCACGTTGGTGGCGTTGGTGCCAGCGGCCTCGAGGGTGATGCTGCCGCTATAGGTAGCGGTGCCATCGTCGCCAGAACGGGTCCATTCGCCGGTATAGGTTCCTGCTGATCCCTGCTCTGCAGTCTTGTCATAGCTGATGTTGGGATCATCGTTGTCGTCGCCGCAGGCTACGAAGGTGAAGCCTAATGTGAGCAGTGCTACGACTGAATATATAAATCTTTTCATAATCTTCAATTTTTCAATTTTCAATCTTCAATCTTTTAGTATCCCGGGTTCTGGTCTGCGTTTGAGATGCCAGTGTTGGCGCTGATCTCGTTGGCGGGAATCGGACGATACCACTTGATATTGCCGTCGCTGCCCTTCATGGCTGCCTCGTCGGCGATGTACTCGCTGAACTGCACGGCGTAGCGTACGAGCTGCTTGGTGCGGCGGAGGTCCATCCAGCGGTGACCCTCGGCATAGAGCTCACGGGCGCGCTCGTCGAGAACGAGGTCGATTTCCTTCAGGGTGAAGCTGCCGGTGGTGGCGTATTCAGGCTTGTAGGCGCTGAATGAAGCGAGGGCGGGGAGTCCTGCACGACCGCGAACGGCGTTGATCTTCTCCAGGGCAGCGGAACTATTGCCTGCCATCAGGTAAGCCTCAGCGGCAATCAGGTACATATCGCTCACGTGGAAGAGCACGATGTCGCGGTAGTTGTTGGATCCGCCGGTGAAGTCGGCAGCTGCGTCGTCGAACTTCTTCACACAGGCACCATTGCTGGTCTGGGTGTTGTAGTCGGCGATGGCCACCTGGGTCTTGGTCCATTTGGCAACACCCTTGTCATCCTGCACGTAAACCCAGTTGGTCACCTTCGGCAGAGTGAGCAGAGAGATACGGACGTCGGCGTTGGCAAACTTGTCCTTGTCGGCGATGAGCTGGCTCTCGTGTGAGTCAATCCAGGCCTGAACCTCTGCCTCAGTGTAGTAGTAGGGGAAGTAGGCCTTGCAGATGGGCATCGTCTTCAATTGGTCGGCAGAGCAGTTGTAGTAGGCATAGTAGCCCTCTGTGCCCCATGCGGGCTTGCCGCTGTCGTCCTTCTTGGCGTTGTACATCACCATCATATAGGTGGCGTCGTAGCGGTTGTCGCCCTTCTCGTAGAGGTACATGCTCTTCTGCGACTGGCAGTCCTCAGAAAGGACACCCTTGATGCCGCTGGCGTCGTAGGCGCCATAGTAACCGCCGAAGTAGCTGTGCATTCTGTGACCACCATCGATGATATCGCCGGGATAACCGTTGCGCTCGTACTGAACGGAGAAGATCTCCTCGGCATTACCCTCGTTGAAGGGTGACCACTTGTCCTCGAATGACATCGTGAGACTGATGCCGTTGATGGCTTTCTCTGCCCAAGAGGCAGCCTGGGTGAAGTTGTTGGTGCCGTTGACGGTGTAAGAACCCTGAAGGGCATCGCCCAGCGAGGTGTCGAGATCCCAGCCTGCTGCCAGATAAACCTTGGCGAGCAGAGCTGCCACAGCCTGCTTGCTGGCCTTACCGGTATGATTCTGAGCGTCGAGTGAGGAACTGTTGTAGAGGTTGGTCAGATCCTCGATGACGGCGCTATAGATCTCGTTCAGCGGGGTGCGGGGGAAGTCCTTCTCAGCACTGTTGATGTATTCCGTGATATAGGGCACGCTACCGAATTGCTGGGTAAGCAGGTAGTAGCCGTAGTTGCGGAGGAAGCGGGCCTCCTGGCCTAACTGTGAGTCGGCGCCTGCATAGGAGATGACACCGTTCGACAGGTTGATGGTCCTGTAGACGTTGGAGTAAAGGTTGGTGATAGTGCTGTTCTCCGTGTTGAACGTGTAGGTGTCGAAGTCGGACACAGACTTACCACGGGTGACGATGTAGAGGTCGGTACCTCTGCTGTAGAGGTCGGTGCTGAAGGCATAGTTCTTCAGGCTGCTGTAAGCTGCGGTCAGCAGAGCCGAGGCATCCTTGCTGAAGAAGTCGTCAGCCGTCTGTCCGCCTGCCGTCTTGTTATCGGCTTCCAGGAAGTCGCTGCAGGCCGTGAGTGTGAAACCTGCAAAGAGGGCGGCAATCACTGATATATAGATGTTCTTTTTCATAATTGTCAATTATCAATAATCAATTTTCAATTAAAATTTTACGCTTGCGCCAATCTGATAGTTGATGGTGCCAGGACCATCCTGCTTGACTCCGGCGTTAGCCCATTCAGGATCGAAGCCTTTGTAGCTGGTGAAGACAAACGGATTGGTGACCGTTGCATAGAGACGGAGGTGCTTGCAGCCAAACTTGTTGAGGAAGTTCTTGTCGAAAGTGTAACCTAAGGTGATGTTCTTTACTTTCAGGAATGAAGCGTTGGTAACACCCTTTGCCTGGTTCCACTCAGCAGACTGACGGCCTACGCCACCGCTGCTACCACCGTTGTTCGGGAAGGGATACTCACCGTAGTGGGTGGTCTCCTGATACTTAGGATTGATATATGTACCGTCGGAATTCACACCGTCGCAGTCAACGAGTGTTCCAGCGGGGATGTACCAGTCGACATTCAGCTTCTGACGGCCACGGTCGGCGAGGTCGAGAATGTTGCTGGTCAGGAAGGAAGAGTAGACCTTGTAGCCCACCTTGGCATAGAGTGAGAACGAGAAGTCCCAGTTCTTCCATCTGAGGTTAGAGGTGAAGCTACCCATCCAGTCGGGGTCCATACTTGTGATGTTGCGGTCGTTGGGGTCGATCTTGCCGTCGTTGTTCTGGTCGACGATCCAAGGCTGTCCCTCTGTCAGGCCGTACACCTTATAATAATAGTCGTACTCCTTCATGGTAGAGCCAGGTGTCAGACCAGCGTTCTTGGAAGCTACGTTGTCGGGAACCGTCATATCGCGGTCGCTGACGATGCCTCCCCACTCGTAGGCATAGACGTTGTTGGCAGAATAGCCCACGAAGAGGTTATCCATCGTGCCGGAACCGAGCACACGGTCACCCGTGCCGTTGATCTCGCGAACCTCATTCTTATTGGCTGAGAAGGTGAAGGTGGTCTCCCAGTGCCAATCCTTACTCTCGACGTTGATAGTGGTCAGTGCTACCTCAACACCGGTGTTGCGGACAGAACCGATATTGGTTACCATTGAGCCACCGCCGGAAACGAGAGGAAGCTGAACCTGGAAGAGCAGATCCTTAGAGGTCTTCTGATAGACATCGATGCTACCGTTGATACGACCACCGAAGAATCCGAAGTCGATACCGGCGTTGTACTCGGTAGAGGTCTCCCACTTCAGGTCCTTATTGACAATCTTTGAGGCGCTGTAGCCCGTGCTGTACTTGTCGCCAAAAGGATAGTAGATCGGGCTTGAGAGTGTCTGCTGAGTGTCGTAGTTGCCGATACCGTCGCAGTTACCGGTCACACCATATGCGAGACGGAGTTTCAGGTTGCTGAGCCAGTTGAGATTCTGCATGAACGGCTCCTCAGAGATACGCCAGGCTGCTGCTGCCGAGGGGAATGTGCCCCAGCGGTTGTCTTCGGTGAACTTCGAGCTGCCATCACGACGGACGGTAGCGGTCAGCAGGTATTTGCCCTTGTAGCCGTAGTTCAGACGCAGGGCGTAGGAGGTCATGCTGCTCTCAGAATAAGATGTCTTGGAGTCTGTGGCATTGAACTCACCTGTACCCAAGTTCCACCAGTCTGTGCCGTCCAGCACTTCTGTGGCTGCCCAATAGGTATTCTCGCTGTTACCAGCCTGCTGTGAGAACAGAGCCATGATGCTGATATTGTGGTCGTTGGCAATGGTGGTGTTGTAGTTGATGATGTTATCCCATGTCCAAGAGAAACCGCGGTGGTTGGTGATGTTGGCCGCATTGTTCGACAGGCTGGAATCAAAGAAGTTACCATCCTCATCCTTATAGCCCTCGAAGTATCCCTGACGATAGTAGGTGTAGCTGGGCGAGAAGGTGGTCTTGAAGTCAAGGCCCTTGATGATGTCGAACTTCACATAGAAGTTACCGAGCATGCGCCAGGTCTCGCGCTGCTTGTTGATGCTCTCCATCTTCAGCAGGGGGTTGGGCTCATCGGAGAACTGATAGGCAGATGTGCGCAGGGCGGCATAGTTACCGGGCTTGGCATTCATCTTACCCTCAGAGTTGTATGGAGTCATATAGGGGTTCATTCGGTAGGCGCTCTGAACAGCAGCGTCGTTGGCATACTCCTGAATCGTTCTGGCACCATTGAAGCTGAAGCCGGCGCTGACCACCTTGTTGAGCTTGGCATCAATGCTTCCCTTGAAGTTGATACGGTTGGACTTATCGCCTTTGTAGACGCCTTCCTCACCGTTATAACCCACACCCAGGTGGTAGTTGATGTTCTCGCTACCGGCGCTGACGGCCAGGTAGTGGTTCTGCTGGCTGCCGTTCTGGGTCACCATGCTGGGCCAGTCATAAGTGTTGCCGTTGGCAAGCATCTCCTTCATACGGAAGGCACCAGAACCCTCAGACTCACGGAGCAGACACTGCTCGAGGATTGTGCCGCCAATCTGATAGACGGGATGAGAGGACAGATCAGAAGTAGCCACAGCGCCATTACCAGCGTAGGTCAGGAACTTCATGAAACGGAAATCATAGAACTGCTGTCCGGTCATAAACTCAGGCATACGAGCGGTATGAGACCAACCGTAGTATCCGTCGTAGCTGATGGTAGGCTTGGTAGCCTGTTTGTTGACAGTAGTACCGCTCTTAGTGGTTACCATCACGACACCGGCTGTAGCACGAGAACCGTAGATGGCGGTAGAAGAAGCGTCCTTCAGAATATCGATACGCTCAATGTCCTGAGGATTCAGCCAGTCGATATCGTCGCACATCACACCGTCGACCACATAGAGAGGTGTGGTGCCGGAGTTGATAGACGATCTACCGCGGATCTCGATGTTGTAGCTGCCGCCACGACCAGAGGTCTGGGTGATGCTTACACCTGGGTTGCTACCCTGCAGGTTACCCAAAACAGAGGGAGCACCCTTTGCGTTCAACTGCTCAGTGTTGACCGAAGACACAGAACCGGTGAGGTCCTGCTTCTTAATCGTACCGTAACCGATGACCACCACATCCTGAAGAGTAGTGGCATCCTCCTTGAGGACAACGTTTACACTTGTCTTTCCTGCGACATTAACATCCTGCGACTGCATACCGATGTATGAAATCGTGAGAACATTGCCGCTCTCCATCTTGATGGTGAAGTTACCGTCGAAGTCAGTCACTGTGGCATTCTTGGTACCTTTCTCCAAAACAGTAGCGCCGATGACGGCTTCACCCGTTTCATCGACCACATTTCCGGTGACCGTCTGAGCAGATACTGTGCCTACAATAAGGCTGAGCACCAGCATCAAGACGATGCGGAACGTCTTAAATTTACCTTGCATACTTAGTTATTATTAGTTATTTATTAAATTAATTGTCTCGATTTCGCTTGCAAATTTACTATATTTTAACGAAACAACCATACGATTTTACAAAAAACACACGTAAACGTTTGCAAAATTGTTATATTTACACACCCCCCAAAATAAGGTGTAACCGGGGTTGGTTACACCTTAATTATATATAGGGAGAAACATTGTCACCTGATTATGGTCTTCTTGCCGTTGATGATGTAGATGCCCTTGCCGGGTTTGCTGACACGCACTCCCTGGAGGTTGTAGATGACATCCTGTTCACGGTCATTGTTGACACCCTTGATACCGATGGTTCCTGCAACATGGGCCTCAGGACCGAATCCACCCATAGCATTGGCACAGCGGATGGAGAGACGATAGGCATCGGGGTTGATTTCAAGGTTGTAGGATGTATCCTCAATGATGGCTTCCAACTCTCCGTTCTTGTAGATAGCGTAGGCAATAGCTCCATCAACAGCGGTCCAGGTAATGGTGCCGTTTTCGTATCTGGCATCCGCAGGGCCGTTGACTTGTGCGGTGATTGTTGCGGGATCCCAGGTCCTTTCTGCATTATTGGAAAACATCTTGTCGTAGCTGAAGTATGCGGCCATATCGGCGTTCAGTATTGTCTGGTAGATGCCGGAGTAGGAGGTGATAGAATTGCTCACGGGTGTGATGTCGTTACCGTCTTGATCCATCGTGTTGTATTCTCCGAAGATAGAAGGATCGGTGTTGTTCAAACCCTTCTCTGTCCAGCGGGAACTGATCAGACCGTCTTCTGCGTTTGCGTCGAGGGTGGTGCTGAGGTATACGGCGATGGGCTGATTGCTCCATGTGTGTCCGAAGTCCCAGGTGCCATAGCCCTCTGAGAGGTCTACAATCTTACAGTGGTCGAAGATATGTCCGTATTTCGTCATTGTGCGGGGTGAGACAATGGTTCGGTGGCCGCTACCGTCGGAATAGCGAGGTTCAAGTGAGAGGGTTGAATTGTTGATGCGAACGTCACCGCCGCCACAAAGGATATCGACTGCTCCGTGGAAGTCGCAATTGTCCCAGTATGACTGCATACCGTTGTTGAAGCTGTAATATGTACTCTGATAAGAGATCATACGGACATTCTTACCCACTGTGTGATTGCCGTTATCATAGAGGACGGGAGCGCGTCCTTCAGAACCGGAACTATAGTAGTCGAAGTTATTCTTCAGCGTGATGTCCTGCAGATAGAGGTTCGAGGAAGAATTCACGAACATCTCTGCGCTGTTGAGGCCTTCAAGTGCTAAGTCGGGAGTTGTGACGATAGTCGTGTTATACATCGACTCTCCGATAATGGAAACATTATCTCTGCTGATTGTGGTCTGCGCGGTCTCTCCCAGATCATATGTACCATTAGGCAGGAAGATGTATATGCGCTCAGAGTTATTGTCGGTATTGATTTCGTTGATGTAATAAAGGGCGTTCGTAAATCCATCAGCCTTACCACTCTTCACATAATACCAGTTGCCGGATTTGTCAAAGTTCAACTCGGCAATGTTAATGATATCGATGGAGTGGATGTACATCTCGTCAGAGGCTTTGATGCAGAGCGACAGAGTGCCGGGTTTTCCTTCGTATGTATAGTTGATAAAGTCTCCGTCATTTTCAACTTTGCCATTTAGGACAGACAGCGTGTCACCAGCCTCAGATCTGACAAAAATGTTTTCACCCTGACCAAATTTGCAGAGGGAGAGTTTGAGGGTTGCCCTAGGACCTACGAGCAGGTCAATCCGATTCCCGTCTTTGAAGGCCCACCCATGACCATCATCGAGCCAGTGGTAGCCTTCGCCAAAGGGATTGAAGGCCTCGTGGTCTTCGGCATTGAAGTACTCGTCAGTAAGGTCGAAGGTATACCTCTTTGAGGTGCTGACCTCCTCGATTTCCGTAGCGATGGCATAAAGCGTTATGTCTTCGGTGACAATGTCATTGACAGTATACCTTATTCCGCCTTCAGGATTGTGGAACCATCCGCGCATCTTGAAGCCTTCCTCCACGTTCACATCTTCGGAGTTGACATCGAATTGTCCAATACTCTCACCCTCATCTCTGATAGACTCATCAATGACCGACTCTTTATCGACGTCGACATAAGTTAGTTTGTAACTGGTCTTCCGTACAAAAGTCAGAGTATAGGTGACCTCGTTATCACCTGTGGACAAATAGATGATAGCGGTACACTTCTTGGTATCGCCAGAATATGTGATAGAATCTATTTCTCCAACCTTTGCAACAGCCGTTATTGGGTTGGTCTTGCTGATCATGGTCTCCTTCCTGCTCATAACAATAGTGGCCTCATTGCCATTGCCGAAGAGTCCTTCTCTGGAATACTTCTGACCGTTGTATATGATATAGTCGAGTAGGGGAATTCCCTTCTCTTTCTCTTTGCCGTTAAGGGTTCCCTCAATGATAATATCTGAAAAACCAATCTGTTTGCCCTCAAGGTTATAGAGGTTTACAAGGAGTCCGCAGAATCCACCGCCCACAGTTGCATCCTTGATCTCGTATGACAACTCAGAAACGTTGCTCTCCTCGTTGTCATCGCGGTTGGGCTTTACACCTGTGGCCAAAGGAATGGTCGTCTTGTTGGGATTCTCCCACGAGAAGTCAAGCAGTCCGTCGTCTGTTTCGTAGCTGGTGGCTTTCAACGATACCTTTGTTGGCGTGAAGGTTATTCCATTTTTCGGTTTGAAGAGAAAGCGGATGGCGTTGCTCTCGTCGGCAGCAGAACCACCTTCTTCGCCTTGCTGTAATTCCTTTGGCTCGATCAGCGTCTGCCCGAGGCCTTTCTCATCAGTACCTTTTATAATAAGATTACTGCCTAAGGTTACATTGCTGGAGATAAAATAATCCCCCAAAGTACCGAAGGTGGCTACCTGTCCAGCGGTTCCGAGGTTGAAGGCAAATGTGGCTTTTACGGGTACATTCATGAGAGTGCCGTCATCAACTTTTACGGTGTCAGTTGGCACTTCAATGCTGTCATTTGGTACCACAATACTGTCGCCTGGTACCACAATGCTGTCATTTGGTACCACAATACTGTCGCCTGGTACCACAATACTGTCACCCGGCACTACAGTGCTGTCGGGCACTACCGTGTCGCCTTCGGCTTTGCAGACCATTGCCATCATCAGCAACAGACATATTGTGCCGAGTCTTTTAAGTTGTTTCATCATAATGAATAGTTTTAAGAAAGATTAATGTGTTATATTGTTATTTAATGACTTTTGATACGTTTTTACTTCCGTCTGCCATTCGCTCCACACGGATCATCACCCCCTTTCTGGGAGCGTCGAGCCGAAAGCCACCAAGAGAGTAGTATTCTGTGGCAAGAATGCTGCCGGTGGGCGTGAGAGGAACAAGGCCGGTCTTCACACAGACAGGGTAGTATTCATCTACCGTCTGCTCGGCATCGGCGTTGCCTGCCTTCATGATGTCCTCAACGAGTGAGTTCATATAGACCTCCAGGTTGGTGTACCAACCCTTCTCGGTGTCAATGGTGATGTTGTTGGCGTCGCTGGCGTCGTTGGGGTTCAGACCGTTGGCCGATTCCCACTCGTCAGACATTCCGTCACCATCAGAGTCGAATCCTGATGGCCGATTCTCAGATGTCAACTCCGGATAACTGGGATAGGTCTCCTTCTGTTCTCCCTCAGGATCGTTGATGAAGTCGAGTTGTCCTGCTTTCTTAGTGACGGGGCCAGTATAGGTGGCAGTGCCAGTACGTGCCTCCTCCATATATCTGGCATCCACGGCATCGCGGAAGAGAGAGGCTCCACAGTAGGACAGCACCTTCTCAAAGGTGGTTTCTGCCGTATGGGTGGTGATGTCGCCCGTAGGACATGGGGCGTCAAGTTTGATACTGACATAGTCCACGCCGTCTTTCTCAACATAGGTCACTTGACCGCCGTACATGTGGTTCGGGTCCTTGCTGTAACGCTCACCATCAACAAGGATGGTACCACCATCGTATTCAACACCTTTCCAGTCGTAGTTGGCTGCTTTATCTCCTGCTGCTGTAACATAGTTTCCGCTTATGAAATAACGGCTGGTCATACCATAGAGTTCCTCTGGTGTGGAATTGCCGCTCGCACCAACGGTGACTTTTGTCACAAGCTTGTTGGAACTGCTGGAAGGTCCTGCCTTATAGTAGTTGTTCACTATGTTTATATAACCGCCTCCGGGACCGCCGTAGCACGCACCATTCGTCTGGTAATTATACATGACACAGTTGCGAAAATCGACATTCTCTGCCTGTACGTAGTTCTCCCACTGATACTGATCATAGTACATGTTCTTCGTGAAATCTCCCCATTGATAGCGGGCACCGTTGAAACGCGGGGCGCGGTTGGTGACGTGGGCGATCATGTTATGGTGGAATGAGGCCAGTTTACCGCCCCAGATACCGCCATAGCCATGTGCTCCCTTGCTGTGGCCGGGATTAGTTAGACTTTCGGCAACTGTGCACCATTGCATGGTGAAATTGTTGTTGTCATAGAAAGAAGCAACCTCATCGATACTCCATGAGAAAGAACAGTGGTCGAGCATGATCTTGTTGCGCTTACGTCCCCATGTGGCGTCGGCTCCGTCGTTAACGTCTTTTACCTGACTGCGGCGGAAGCGGAGATAGCGCACGATGACATTGTCGCACTTGCCGAAATAGATGGTATAGTATCTTAGGGTGATACCGGGATATGGAGCCGTCTGGCCGGCGATAGTGGTGTTGGAGGTGATGTCAAGTTGTGACTTCAGGTCAATATTGCCACTGACGTCAAAGACGATGGTCTTGGCATTATCGCCTTTCAAAGCCTCACGCAAGGATCCCTTACCTGAATCATTGAGGTTGGTAACGTGTCTGATTTCACCACCACGTCCGCCAGTGATGTAACGAGCATGACCTTCTGCTCCAGGGAAAGCCGGAACCTCTTCCTGGGCGGTTACCGTCATTGCGCAGACGGCTGCAAGCATTGTTAAGAATAATTGTTTCATTTCTTGTTTTATGTTATATTATTGCATTCGTTGTAGACCTTCCCAACGCACGTTCCATTGCCCGTCCTTTGGGAAACCGGGATTAAGTGGTTCCTTGCAACCATCCCAGCCTGCGCACATCATGGCGACAGCAGTGAGCAGGGCCCCATTGCCTGGGAGATAGCAGCGCAGACGGTCTGCGGTTTGGAAGTTATGTCCGTTCTTAAGATAAGTATTCTTCTGGGTGTCGATGAGAAGGGCCTTGAGGGCGGTCTCCGGTTCTCCAAGACGTGCGGCAGCCATGGCGATCATGCCGTAGTCCCAGCCCCAGGTGGTCTGCCAGTTCCAGTTCTGCATCACCCAGTCGAGGGTTTGCTTCATTTTCCCTATTTTATATAATAAGGTGTAGGGGGGAGTAGGGTGATTAGGGTGAGTAGGTGAAGTTGGGAGGAGGCCAGAGGCTCCGAGGACGGCAGGATGGTCAGAGCGGGATTTCTCTGCGAAGGTGTTGGTAGAGATGGAGGGAAGGCCCGCGGTGTAGATGCCATCCTGTTCGGGGAGGGGAGACAGGTGGGTGATAATATGATCCCATTGGGCATTGCTCTCCTTGCCCTGGCGCTCCCGCCAGAGATTGGCGATATTGAGGCTATACTGCCAGTAGGCCAGTTCGAAGGGATGGTCATAGCTGAAGTCCTTCGACATGGTCTCCTGCATAGCGGTAGCTCCCTTGAGATGATAAAGCCCCGTCTTTTTGTCATAGCTGACGAAATCGGCCATAAATTGGGCGGTAGCTTCCACTTGTTCGCCGTATTTCTTGAGTGTCTCGGCAGAGGGCATGGCACGATACATCTCTTCAGCGAAATAGATATAGTGTGGTTGTTGCCAGATGAGGAACGATCCGATATTCGAGGGCGCCTCGCCAGCCCAGGGGTCGGTCATCTTCATCCAGCGGACCCCCTTGAAGCCTTGACGCTCGGCTATCTGACGGGCGACGGGGTAGGCTGTCTCGTTATACCACTTGAGCATCTGCTCCAAGACCTTTGGACGATTCCATAGGGCGAAGTCAACGGCATGCCACCACGTCATCTCTAAGTGTGGGCGGCCAAACCAGGAATTATAGGTCAGGCCCGTCTCCTGTGGGGGAATGCTGTTGGCACAATTAATCTGTGTGAGGTATTGTGAGAGAACGACACGGCGCTCGAGTTCCTTGGCACGTGGATCGGTGCAATGCGAGAAGTCTACAATGGCACCATCATTCCACCATTGGTGCCAGTGACGCTGGGTGGCCTTGTGGTATTGGTCGTATTCGTAGGAAGGGGTATTAGGGCGGTTAGGGTGATTAGGGAAATTAGGGTGATGAGGGAGGTATTCTACTGCGAAGGTCAGCACGTTGTCTGTCGTGCTGAGTTCGAAGTGATGACGGTCGCACTCCTGCAGGGTGGCTTGGCCTTCCCATTGGAGCAGTACATAATATTTAGTATCGTCGAGGGTACGCTCGATGATAGCTGAATGATCGTCTTGTGAGATGATGACCGACTGGTGGCGCTCCGGCTTTGTCCAGTCGTTGGCATCATCAGAATGTTTTCCCGTAGGATAGGAGAACCGAAGAGCAACAGTCGCTCTCTGGTCTTTTAAAAGGTTACTTTGGATTCTGGCGTAAAGGGCATCCTTAGAGGGATGGACGCCGGTAGTGACTTCTACCAGTTCGCCATCTGCCTTGAAGGAAGACTCAATCTCTCCGTCCCAAAGATGGAGGGTTTGTTTAGGGGATTTTAGGGAGGTTAGGGGGAGAAGAGAACCGTGGGAATCCTTGAGGTCGAGGCCGATGGTGCCGAGGTTGAGGCGATGGGGATTGACACGGAAATATTGGGTGGCCGCTTGTGGACGCCCCCCTTTCTTATATTCCACAGCATAGACTTCGGGGTGGTTGCGATGGGGAAAGTGGAACTCGCGCTGTGTCTCTTCGGGAGTGAGGTGCTCGGTGTTGGGGAAACTGTGCCATCCCCAGTCGGACATGGCGGTGAGGGGCACTCCTTCCGCATAGTCTTGAGGGAAGGACTGCATTCCTGTGACATCGACGGTGGTGGCGAAGTGGCCGTTGCCAACAGAGAGTGCAGCCAAGGGGTCGGCTGCACTGACGATGGGGTTGTTGCGGTTCACAACGGCTTTGCGGTCGATGGGCGTGAGGGTTGTTTCGGTGTCGAATCCCAGTTGTTCCATCTCTAAAGAAGCCCAGATGAAGGGGCCAATGCCTTTGGCGTCGTTGTCGCGGATGGGTTCGGAGAGGTAGTAGGCGAAGGAACCGTCTCGGCGACGGTTTTCCTTCACTTGGGGAGCGGCTTTCAGCACTTGGGGACTGAAGCCTGGGCCGAGTCCTGCCACGGAGCAGCAATGAGTGAGGGAGAGGGTCTGGTCAGCGTTGACGCGGATGAAGTGGCGGAGGATTCCCCGGTAGGCTTTGATGCCAGCATCCCGATAGGTCTCGCCGACATAACCCTTGCGGTAGGCTTTCAGCAGGGCGTAAGCGAACATGGAGGAACAGGTGGATTCGAGGTAATTTTCCTGCGGGGAAACCGCTGGACGCGGACTGGAAGAGGAGGGGAGGGTTTGCTGGTTGGGGCTGCCTGGGGGAGCGTCCATCACTTGGTACCATACGCCAGACGACGAATCTTGCCAGCGGATGATGGCATCGAGGTCTTGGCGCAGGATGCGGAGCACTTCGTCTCGGCGTGGATGGTCGGTGGGCAGCACGTCGAGTAGTTCGATGAGTGCCATGGTGAACCATCCCTGTGCGCGTCCCCAGCAGTGCTGGCTCAGACCAGTCTGTGGGTCGGCCCAGAACATCTGTCGGGTTTCGTCCCAAGCGTGGCGGTTTAGCCCCGTGGTGGGGTCGAGGGTGCGCTGGTAGGTGGTGACAATTTGATGGATGGCATCGTCGTAGATTTTCTTGGCCTCTTTCGAGGGAAGGAACATGGAGGCGGTGAGGGTGTGGTAGGGAAGGCCCATGAAGATACCGTCGAGCCACACTTGGTAGGCGTAGATGGCTTTGTGCCAAAACACGCCGTCGGCCTCGGTGCGTGGTTGGCGTTGGAGCTGCTGTATCATGTGCTGCATGGCGAGGCGGTTTTTCGGCTCTGGGTGCTGTTGATACATCCGTCCCACAAAATGTCCTGTGCGGATGTTGTCGAGGTTGTAGTCTTCGAGTCGATAACCACGGATGTCGCCACGGGCGTTAATCATGGTGTCGGTGTAGGTTTGGCAGTAATCCAAAAGGCGTGGGTCGCCGTAGCGTAGGTAGGTGTCGAGGATGCTTTCCAACTCGATGCCCATCACGTAGCTCCACTTGGGGCGCGAGGAGAAGTCGAGCAAGTAGCTCTGGGGGGTGCGCTGCATCTCGGAGTAGGCCATCCATTCGCTATAGTGCTTGTAGGGTGGCTGCTGGAGAGCGAGGGAACCATTGATGAAGAGACGGTCGAAGGTGATGTCGCGGGTTTTGCCTGTGATGGTGTTGCCTTGCTGCACCCCGTCGAAGCGGCAGTTGCGCACGGTGATGTCGTGTACGTAGATGTCTTCATCTAACCCGATGATTTGTACGCCGTATCGGGACTTCTGGCAGGTGACGTTCTCCATGAGCACGTGGCGCACGGTGGGGTAGTTGCCACGGCAGCAGACTTCGTTGTGCTCGTAGTCGAGGTTGATTTTCAGCACCGACTCGCCGCATTGTCCCACGGTAATGTTGCGGACGTTGATGTTTTCGATGATGCCGCCTCGGCAAGAGTTGGTCTTGATGCGGAGCACACGGTCGAGGAGGGGAGAGTCCATCTGGCAGTCGTGGGCAAAGACGTTGCGGCATCCTCCACTGATTTCGGAACCAATGACCACGCCGCCGTGACCGTTCTTCATCTCGCAGTGGCGGATAATGATGTTCTGGCTGGGCATGGCTCGGGTGCGTCCGTCGCGGTTGCGTCCGCTCTTGATGGCGATGCAGTCGTCGCCTGTGTTGAAGTGGCAATGCTCGATGAGCACGCGGTCGCAGGACTCAGGGTCGCAGCCGTCGCCGTTGGGACCGTCGTTGTTGATAAGGACACGCCTGACGGTCACATCGGTAGATTTCAATGGATGGATGACCCAGAAGGGGGAGCGCAGCAGGGTCACGTCTTCGATGAGGATGCGCTGGCATTGGTTGAGGCCAACGAGTTGTGGACGTAGGCCATCGGTGGCGGTGAAGGTGCGCAGTGGAGTGGGACGGCCTTTCGCATCGGTCATCGGCTCACCGTCTTCTCCGTTGCGGAGGAGGCGTGGACGAGCCTCATTCTTCTGGCTGACCATGCCTTCTTTCCATCCGTATTTGGATGCGCCACACCAAGGCCACCACGTTTCGCGTGTGCCGCCGCCATCAATGGTGCCTTTGCCAGTGAGGGCGATGTCGTGAGCTTGGAAGGCATAGATGCAGGGTGAGAGGTTGTAGCAGTCGAGTCCCTCCCACGAGGTCTCGACGATGGGGTAGAGTTCGGGCTGGAAGACAAATTGGAGCACCGCTCCTTCTTCCACTACGAGATTGACTCCGCTTTTCAATTGGATGGCTCCTG
>JAEEGH010001245.1_pt1 | contig 74622 bp, 55 predicted proteins | sample 9134181 | NCBI WGS metagenome assembly JAEEGH01 (sample SAMN16246544, study PRJNA631951) | gut metagenome | biome: gut microbiome; feature: rumen; material: DP-attached | host: Bos | place: Iran: Karaj | collected 2018-10 | reverse complement strand
TGACAGATTAATGGTTTGCTTAGTCGTTGACGGGGGTCACGATCGTAGCGTCGAGGGAGCCAATGTATTCGAGGATGGCCTCGAGGTTGGCCTCGGCACCGGCGAGACGGTCAGCCAGCTGAGCGAGCTTGAATTCAGCCTTGGCGAGGGCAGCCTCAGCGTCGGCGAGTTCGAGTTCAGCAGCAGGGACACCGCTCTTGAAGTCGGCGATCTTCTTCGTCAGCTTGGCGATCTTGTCGTTCTGATCTTCGATGTCGTTTTCGAGATCTTCGATGTACTGGGCACGAGCTTCCTGATACTTCTTGATCAGGTCTTCCCAAGTACCATCATAGTCGAATTCTTCGTCGTAACCAGCGGCCTTGGCAGCAGCGAGGTAAGCCGGCATCAGGGCGTTGATCTGGAGCTGATAGTGAGCCTCAGTGTCGTTGATGAAGTCTTCGGCATCCTTCCAGACCTTCAGTTTGGCAGGGAATTCAGGGAAGAGCTCTTCGAGTTTCTCGGCGCAGGCACCACCAATCTTGTCCTTGTAGGTCGGAGCCACAGCCCAAACACCGTTCTCAACATCAACATTGTCGAACTTCCACATGATGTCTTCCACCTTCGCGTAGTTGGCCTTGTTGATCTTCAGAGCCTTAGGATCCGACACGATCGGTTCGGCAGGATCAGTTTCCTTCTTCTTTTCCTTGGCACCAACGAAAGCAATGAGCTTCTCAATGTAGGCATCGTACTTGGCCTTGTCTTCGAGGTACTTGTTGTACTTCTTGACAGCGGCTTCGTAAGCAGCAACGTCAGGCTGGCCGTCCTGGTCGATCAGATCCTGGAAAGCCTTCTCAACCTTGTCTCTCCAAGCCTTGATTTCTTCGAGAGCTTCCTTCCAAGGAGTCAGCGAGCCGAAGGTATCGTAAGCCTGTTTGGCCTGCATCATCTTACCGAAAGTGGTGAGATCTTCTTTGCCATCGGAGTTGACGTCATCATCGCCACCGAAGATAGCCGTCGTCTTAACGACCTTGTTGTTGCCGTCTTTGAGGTCCCAAGGATTGACGGTAGCACCGCCGACTTCAGGATCGATGAAGGCGAGGATCGTTCCGAGACCGTCGTTGTAGACGATTTCATCACCTACGAAGTACACAATGTTGTACGGCTGCAGGAAGGTATTTTCGTTGTAGCAACCAGCATTGTTTTCAGGATCACCCCACCAGAAGGTCGGATCGTTCCAGTATTCACGATAGATCTGGGTGTAAGCAAGCTTCACGAAAACCAGAGCGAGTTCAGCCTTGGCGAGTTCAATCTCAGCCTCCTGCTCAGCCTTGGTCTTGATATCGCTGCCGTCCATGGCGACGATCTTGCGCTCAGGGGTCTCAACATACTTGTATTCACCGTAGAAGGCGTTGTGGCCGTCGATGATGGCGTTCCAGTCAGCACCGGAGAAATCCCAGTTGCCATCGGAAGCTTTGATCGGATTGGCGAAAGTATTGTTGAGGAGTTCGGTGGCGATGTGAGCAAGAGCCCAGTTCTTGGGAGACCAAACGCCGCCAGTGGTCCACTCGTGGCCATATTTGTCAGCAGCCAGGTCGGCGAAACTCAGGTCAGTGAACTTCACGGAGTCAATCTTCCAGTTGCCCTTGATGTCCTTACCACTGCAGTAGCGATAGTACAGATAGTTCTTCGCGGTCTTGCCTTCGTTCTCATAGATAAGGAGATTCTCACGAGCTTTGGCAAAAGCAACGAAAGCGTTGAGAATGCGGACGGAGTCGTTCTTGGAGACACCGGCGGAGTTCACGGAAGCGAGGGCGTCGGAGAGTTCGTCGATAGCGGCGATCATACCCTTGGCACCGTCTTTGGCAGCTTCCTTAGCGGCCTTAAGAGCTTCGGCTGCAGCGACGCTGTCTGCCTTGGCTTTCTTATAGGCATCCCATTCATAGAGACCACCGAGGAGGATTTCACGCTGGGCACGCCAGGTGGAGTCAGCATCTTTGTAAGCTTTCTCGATAGCTTCTTTCTCACCTTCCTTGGACTGCTCGGCGAGAACGAGTTCACGCTCGAGGACGGAGATAGCACCATTGATACCATAGGCGGCTTTGGCTTTCTTCACCTCGTTGCCTTCAGCATCCTTATAGTCGGCATACACGGGTTTGCCTTCGGTGTTACCCATGACGAAGTCCTTGAGTTCGGTACGGGTGTACACATTGACAGTGGCGATGTCACCTTCGGTGGTCACCTCGGCGATCTTCTTGCCACCGCGGGCGTCGGAAGCGAGCTTGGTATATTCACCCACGAGGTCGGCGAAACGCTGATAAATCAGAGCCTTGTCGGGATCGGCAACCATGTTGGCCTCGAAAGCGGGGATCTTCACCATGGTGGTGTCGGTATCAATCACGAAGTCTTTCTGCTTGGGTTCCTTGACCTCGGTCGGTTTGGCAACAGCCTTGTTGTCCTCAACCCACTTGTCAACGAATTTGTTGAAGACTTCCATGTTGTCATGGACATAGGTCACATAGTAAGCGGCGGCCTCTTCGGTGAGGGTGTGCTTGCTGTATTCAGCTTCGGCTTTCTTGGCCTTGAGGTCCTGGAGGGTAGCTTCCCATTCGTTGAGGTCCGGTACGTCCGGATCCGGAACGTCGGCGAGGAGGGCTTCGTCTTCAGCAATCTGGTCTTTAGCCTGCTCGATCTTCTTCTCCCAATAGTCAATCTTGTTGACATACTGGAGGCTTTCCTTATCCCAAACGAGGTCGGCCTTGGCGAGGGCGGCCTGAGCGTCGGCGACATCCTGCTGAGCCTGCATGACGACGAGGGTCTGGTCGACATAGGCGTTGTAGGCGGCTTCGTACTCGTCGATGGCAGCGGCCACGGCGGCTTTCTCGTTAGCGGTCAAATCCTGGGAAGCGAGGGCGATGTCGCGGAGGGTCTTGCGGAGAGCTTCCTGAGCCTTGGCGAGGTCTTCCTGGTATCCAACCATGTTGACTTCGTGCTGGGCGCGGATTTCTTCCATCGTCAGCTGAATGCCTTCGATTTCAGCGGCGATTTCAGCCTTACGGGCTTCGAGTTCGGCAGCAGCGGCTTCGACTTCCAGAGCCTTGAGCTCACGCTCGAGGGCCTGCATCTGGACGTAGCATTCGGTCTGAGCCTTGATCGCGTCGGCCTGAGCCTGACGGAGGGCGGCTTCTGCTCTCTGGACCTCAGCGCTGGCACGCTGGAATTCAGCGTCAGCAGCACGCAGGTCTTTCAGCGCGCGGATGTATTCAGCTTTGGCGTCGCGGAGGTTCTTGATGCCCTCCGGCTCGACCTGCTCAATACAGGAAGTGAAAAGACTGCCGGCAGCAATCATGATCACCAGTGAATAAATAATCTTTTTCATAAAAAAATTTGTTAAGTGTGTTTATGATTTTTGGTTAAACAATAAATTTTAAGCACAGTTTATCGCCTCAAAATTAGACATTAATTTTGGAATGTCCAAATTTTTGAGGCTTTTTTCAACGGGCTGTTGAAAAAATGTTAAAAAAATCTTGCCCTATTGTCTTTAATATCTGCCTCATTGGCAATTACACTTTGCAACATATTGACGTGATACGCCGCCTTGCGCTGCAACTGTGTCGCTGCATCCGCATCCGTGAAGAAAGTGCCGACCGAACGGTCGGTCACCTGGTACACATAAACGCCAATCGTACCGGCCACAGAGCCGATCTTGCCGGGTTCCGCCACGGACAGGGCACCCAGGAACGCAGGATCCTCCTGGTTGTACTGGAGCGAGCCGAAGGAGAGGCCGGAGGCGTGGCTCACGGTCGTACCGAGCTTCTCGGCAATGGCCTCCATCGAAGTTTCACCGGCAATCTGGCTGCGGACATCGGCAAGCAGGCGCTGGGCGGACTTCTGGGCCGTCAGGATGGCTTTGATCTGAGGCGTCACTTCGGCCAGGTCGGCATAGCCTTCCTTGCGGACCTTGGTGACGGCGGTCACGAAATAGTATTTGTTGTCGACGTTCTTCAGGTCGGAGACGTCGCCCTGTTTGGTTTTCTTGTCGAATACCCAGTACACCACTTCCCGCGCATTGTCGGCCGGGCCGATGCGGCGCTGGGACTGCACCATATTATTAATAGGTATGGCGGGCAGATCCTGCTCACGCGCGATCCGCTCGAAGTTTTCAAGCTTTCCGTCGCAGGCGTCGGCAAATTCGACGGCCTTCATCTGGAAGTCACGGTAGGTATCGTCGGAAGGAAGCACGTTCTTCAGGAGCGTGGCAACCTGGACCTTGCGGATCGGACGGGTTTTCTCCGGCACATAGAGGGCGAAGACAGCCTGGTTGGCGGCACTCTTGACTTTGATGACTTTCTGGGCGGCATCGAACACCGGATCGAAGTCGGCCAGACCGTTGCTCAGGATGAAATCCTGGGTAATCCAACCCATTTCGTTGAACTGATCGGGATCGACCTTGCGGTTCTGCTCCGCCACAAAGGCATCGGCCGCAGCCTCTTCGGAGAGCGGGAACGCCTTGAAATAGACGTGGGCGGAATCGGCCATATTGCGGACGGCGGCCACGCGCATGGCGGCGTAGGCCTTCTCTTCCGTAACCACGGGGCTTACGGTACCGACGGGAGCGTGGAAAGCCGTTTCCTGGAATTCAGGGGTGACGGAGAGCTGGTCCTCAGAGAAGAAGTAAGGGTTCCACTTGCTGTCGGAGTGGAGCGTGACGAAGCTCTTGAGGTTGTCGGCGGTCTTGAACTCTTCGTACAGGGCGTCGAACTCCTCACGGGCGTCAGCGAAGTCCTGGGCAGAAGGGACCACTTCCCACATCACATACTCGATGTCGCGGTTGGCCGGCTGCTTGAACTGCTCTTTGCGGTCGTTGTAATAACGGCGGATTTCCTCGGCCGAAACCTCAACGGTGGTATCCATCGCGTACGGGATGGGGACGAAGACGAAGTCGGCGTCGGCCGTCGCGTTGCCCTCGGCGATGAGGCGGGCTTTCTCCAGGTCGGAGAGCACGTCGCTCTTTTCAATGAGCGAGCCGTATTTGTTGTAAAGCTGATTGCGATAGACGCTTTCCTCGAGGAAAGACCAGTAGGTCGAGGAGGCGCCGCTGTCGTCGGCGTCGATCGACTGGACGAAGTTGGCCAGGGCCTCACGGCTGAACGCGCCGTTGGCACCCGCGAACATACCCTGCTGCAGGAGCACCGGCGAAATGTTGGCGCCCTGGGTCAGGTCGAGCATCTCCTGCTCACCGACGGCCAGGCCGGCCGCGGTGGCCTTGGGGATGAACACTTCGTTGTCGAAAATCGACTGCCAGGCCGCATCGCGAAGCTGGGTCTGCTCCTCTTCGGAAGAAGGATTCCGGCCCATCAGCTTGGCGATCTCGGTGTAGGTGCCGAGTTCGTTGTAAAAATCTTTATAGGAAATGGATTTTCCGTTCATCGTACCGACTTTGTTGTCGGACGAGAAACGATCGGCCGCTGAGCGCAGGGTCTGGGGATCCAGAATGAACGACAGCAGGGCCAGTGCTACGAGAACGGTGATCAAAATTCCGAATTTGACGCGAATTTTCTCTAATACCGCCATTTGAGTTTAGTTTTAGTTATTAATTTTTGTGACTGTTTTCAATCGGGCCCTTCCGGGCAGGAAGTGCAAAAGTACACAAAAATCAGTTATTAGATGCAAAAAGGGCGCAAAACGTTGCGTCCTTATATCGATAAAAAACGGAATTTTTTGCGTTTTTTTCCAGAAAACGCCGCTTATTTCCGGAACGGCCCCATCTGATTGAGGGTATCTATGAAGTAATACGTAGAATCGCGCTCCACGGCGTACGAGTCGAACGGTCTGAGTATCACCGAATTGCGCGCCCTTTCATCGGATGTCATGCCATAGCCCTGCATCATGCCGCTGTCGGAGGTCAGGCGGACGTAGCAATCAGTGTAAATCTGTTTCTCAGCCCGGTTCCAGTAGAGCGTGTCGGTTTCGATCTTTTCGCCCTTGATGTGGTTGATTATCACCACATCGCCGAAGGCGCTCCAGGATTCGCGGCCAGGCGTGGTCACGTGGCGGGCCATATGTGAAGTGATGGTGGTTTCGAGCTGTCCGTTCTCGGTATAGGCGTCCACGTGGAAACCGTCGGAATACAGCTCATAGGACTGCTGCAGGGAATCCTTGTAGAAATCGAAACGCTCCATCAGCGGCGCATGCATCCGCATCGAAGCCTCACCGGTTTCCGTCTGGAGAATCTGCATGTCGTGGACCACCTGCACGGGGGTCTGCTCGAAGTCGAAGACCACCGGCTCCGGCTCCTTGCACGCAAACACTCCGATGGCCGTCGCGATTGCGGCGGCCATCGGGCAGATGCGATGTAGGAAACGCTTCAATTATTTGACGGTGCGGACCGTGGTGCGTTCCGTCATACCGCCGCAGCTGACCGTGTAGCCGCTGCCGTCGGTGATGTCGAGGAAGAAAGCGTCTTCCATCTTCGGGAAGTAGCGGCGATACTGGGCGGCCAGGCCGTTGGCTTCGTCGGCGACGGTCGGGTCGGCCGCAGCGGCACGCTGCAGGTAGTCGACAGCCACCCAGAAGTGAGCGCGGCTCTCCACTTCGTTGCCACCGCACTTCTGGGAACCCCAGATCGTGCCGATCAGCAGATAAGCCTTGCCTTTGTATTCATCGCTGATTTCAGCGGCTTCTTTCGCCTTGGCCACGGCCGAAGCGGCCTTGCCGCACTTCTTGAAGTAGTAGGTAGCCAGTTCGAAGGTGTAGTCGGCCCGCGTGTTCACGTCGTCGGGATTCAGCAGGCTGATGGCGCGTTCGAGGGTCTCGGCGGCCTTGGTGTTCTCATCCCTGGAGGAGTAGAGGCGGTAGAGGCCGTAGACCGAGCTGGCGGTCGGGTTGATCTCGTTGAGGGCCACGATGGCTTTCAGGAAGAGGTCGGTGTTCATGCACTCGCTCTTGGAGAGCATATAGACCATGTTGGTGAGCAGGGCCTCGTCGTTCGGATTGGCTTCAAAACGCGGGGTGTAGAGCGCCACCAGGTTGTCGCAGGAAGCCACGCCGCTGTCAATGAGCAGGCTCTCGACGGTCTGCTTGGCGCTGCGGTATTCCGGATCGTTGCTCGAATCGATCTTGGTGTCGAGCAGGCCGGCGACCATCGTGTAGTTGTTCATCACGCCTTCGGCGTCGAGTTTCTGGTTGCGGTACATTTCCACCGCCGACTTCATCTGGTTGACATAGACCACAGGGCTGGCTTCGGACTTGATCTGGCCGAGGATGTCGGTGAGATACTTATACTGCGTCTCGTAATCGGAGCCGAAGTAGTTGACCACGTCGATCGCCTTGTTGTCCAAGCTCTTGACAGCGTTCTTCGGATAGACCTGCGCCCGGATGTCGTTGAGCATCAGCAGGGTGTCGACCAACTCACGGTAACGGACAGGATCCTTCCGGTTCTGGCCGATTTCATTGCGCAGAATCCGCTGGCCGTGGATCAGCATGTTCTGGCTCGCCGTGGGCGGGCAGAGGGAGAAGGCCTGACGCCAGAAAGGAGCGGCCTCCGCCAGGTTGTTCTGCTTCACCAGTTCGGTATAATAGGAAAGGTATTTCACGCATTCCGCGCTGTCCTTTCCAAAGCGCCCCTGTGCGAACATCGGGAAGGAGAGCACCAGGGCCAGAAGAATGATGACTGACTTTTTCATGAGTGTATTCGGTTTAGTGGCAAAGTTAGCAAATTTAATTGTACAACGTAGGGATGAACCAAATATCGTGCAAATTGAATGAAACCGTGAATAAAAAATAACGTTCACGGATCTGACTATTGGAAATCGACCCCCGCTGACCCAGGTCCACACCCAGGTTGACACTGTTGTAATAGCGGAAAACGGGGATGCCCAAACCTAGCGTAATGCCCGTCGTAGCGACCTGGCTGCCGCCCAGCGTCAGATAGGACAGCTCCCGGTAGGCACCGCCGCGCCAGGTGAGCCGGCGCAGGAAATGGCCGAAGCCGCTACGCACGTCATACCGGTTGGGCGTCACTTCGAAACCGGCCCGGAAGCTCTGCGACACACCCGCCGCGAAATCGATGCCGGGATAGCCGCCGAAGGACAGGCTCGTCCAGTCCTGGCGGATATAGTCGAAGCCCAGGAGCCAGCGGTCGCCCTGATGGAATGTCAGGCCCACGCCCAGTTCGGCGGGGATGCGATATGACTCGAGACTGGTTTTCTTGAACACGATGGTGTCGGTGACGGACGAGGTTTCACCGAAGGCGTAGCGGGTCTCGTGACCGCGCAGCTTCGTGTCGAAGCCATAGGTTGCTCCCACGACGAAATAGGAAGCACCCTTGATGGGCTGCGTGTACTGCAGGCCGGCCTTGGCGCCGAAGCAGCTGATATTGTAGGACCAGCCGGAATTGATGGTCCGGTAGGAAGAATTCGTGGTGAAGTAGGCCGAGGAATTGCGGTCGATCTTGCCGAAATAATAGTTGGCGTCGGCTCCTAGGCTCAGTCGGTTCCAGAAAGTGACGCCGACACCGAGGACGGCCTGGTAGAGACCGCCGCGGCCCTGCCGCTCATAAGTGATGTCGCCGACCTGCGCGATCAGCGCGTCGGAAGTTTCACCGGCATCGAAATCATAGGCGACCGTGCTGTAGGGCATCACGCCCAGTTTGAACGCCGCTTTGGTCCCGATGGGGAGGGTAGCGACGATGTGGTGCATGTTGAACGTGTTGTTGGCCGAGGTGAGATTGCCGGTGGCCGTTTCGCTGAGCGAAGTGGCGGCGTTGCCCTGATAGAGGACATTCCGGTTTTCCAGCCCGAAATCCATCATGAACGACTTGGCCTCCCGGGCCGTCACGGCAGCGGGATTGAGCAGGTTGATGTAGCGGAAATTCCGGTCGCCGATGCCGATGCCGCCCATGGAGAGACTGTAGGTCGTCCCCTGGCGGACGAGGTCGCCGAACCCGAAGAGCGAGTACGGGGAATAGCCGTTGCCGGCCAGGACCTCGTCCTGCGCCGCGGCCGTATGAAGCGGTGCGGAGGACAGGAGCAGCAGCCCGATCAGCAGAAATGTTCCGATTCTATGACCCATGTTTCTTGCGGATGTGAAATGCAAAAGTACAAAAAAATCAAAGATTATACCAAAAAGGAAGACAGAACCTTGGCCGCGGCCTGTACGGAAGTGACATCCTGCACTTTGAAATGAAGTTTTCCGCCGGTTTCCAGCAGTTGCACGCCCTTGCGCCGGGCGGCCAGCTGCTGCAGGATCGTGTCGAAACGGTCGGACTGGAAGAACGGATGGTTGCGGTCGGCGATGAACCAGGCCCGCATCACGCCGTTCTTGAGCACGATGCGTTCGATGCCCAGCCGCCCGGCCTGCATCCGGAGCCGCACCACGTCGATCAGTTCGAGCACCGGCGTGGGAATCGGCGAGCCGAAACGGTCGGCCAGGTTGGCGGTGAAACGTTTGAGCAGGTCTTCCGACTTGATGGCATCGAGTTCCTTGTAGAGCCGGATCTTCTCGGACGGCACATTGACATAGGAATCCGGAATCATGATTTCCAGGTCGGTTTCCACCTGCGTATCCAGCTCGTAAGCCAAGGGTATCGGCGTCGTCTCTTCGCCGGCGGGGCGAGACAGCGCAAGTTCGTTCATCGCTTCGCGCAGGATGCGCATATAAGTTTCGAAACCCATCTCGGCCATGAAGCCCGACTGCTCAGCGCCCAGCAGGTTGCCGGCGCCGCGGATGTCGAGATCCTGCATCGCGATGTTGAAGCCGCTGCCCAGGTCGCTGAACGCTTCCAGGGCCCGGATGCGCCGGCGGGCATCGTCAGTCAGTTTTTCCTCTTCCGGCACCACCAGATAGCAATAGGCCTTCACGTTGCTGCGCCCTACCCGGCCCCGGAGCTGATGGAGGTCGCTCAGGCCGAACCGGTGCGCCCGGTCCACGATCATCGTGTTGGCGTTGGGAATGTCGATGCCGTTTTCGATGATGGTGGTCGAAAGCAGGATATCATAGTCGCCGTTGATGAACTGGAGTACCTTCGACTCCAGTTCCCGCGGCTCCATCTGGCCGTGCGCCACGCAGATTTCCGCACGGGGACAGATGCGGTGCAGCATGTCGCGCACCTGGAAGATGTCGTCCACGCGGTTGTGCACATAATACACCTGGCCGCCCCGTTCCAGTTCCCGGTTCAGGATGTCGGCGATGTATTCCTCGTCGAAGAGGATGACTTCCGTAGTCACGGGGATGCGGTTCGGCGGCGGCGTGTTGATGATGGAAAGGTCGCGAGCGCCAAGCAGGGAGAACTGCAGCGTGCGGGGAATAGGCGTTGCGGTGAGCGTCAGCGTATCGACCGAGGTCTTCATCTGGCGGATCTTTTCCTTGGCCGTGACGCCGAACTTCTGCTCTTCATCGATCACCAGCAGGCCCAGGTCCTTGAACTTGATGCTGCCGTTCAGCAGCCGGTGCGTACCGATGACGATGTCGATTTTTCCGGTGGCCAGGTCTTCCGTGATCTGTTTCAATTCCTTGGCCGTCCGCAGGCGGCTGATGTAATCCACGCGGACGGGAAAATCTTTCAGGCGGTCCTTGAACGTATGGAAATGCTGCAGGGCGAGGATGGTGGTGGGCACCAGCACCGCAACCTGCTTTCCGTCGCACGCCGCCTTGAAAGCGGCCCGCACCGCCACTTCGGTCTTGCCGAAGCCCACGTCGCCGCAGACCAGCCGGTCCATGGGATGGATGCTTTCCATATCGGCCTTGACCGCTTCGGTGGCCGTTGCCTGGTCGGGCGTATCTTCGAACAGGAAGGAGGATTCCAGCTCCTGCTGCATATAGTTGTCAGGCGAAAAGGCAAAGCCGCGCGCCTGCTGACGCTCGCTGTAGAGTTTGATGAGGTCTTCGGCGATGTCCTTGACTTTCGATTTGGTACTGCGCTTGAGATTTTCCCAGGCCTTGCTGCCGAGTTTATAGATCTTCGGCGGTTCGCCGTCCCGCGACTTGAACTTGGCAATGCGATGCAGGGAATGGATCGACACGAACACCACGTCGCCGCCCGCATAGATGAGCTTGACGGCCTCCTGCACGCGCCCGCCCTCGATACTTTTCACCAGACCGCCGTACTGCCCTACCCCGTGATCGATGTGAACCACGTAATCGCCCATCCGAAGCGCATTCAGGTCGCTGATGGTCATCTGCTCGGAACGCTGCACCTGGCGGTGGATGTTAAGCTTGTGGTAGCGCTCGAAAATCTGGTGGTCGGTATAATAACAGTGTTTCGCCCGCTTATCGATATAGCCTTCGTGCAATGAAACCGGAAGGAATGCCGGCTTGACGCCGCGCAAGATGTCCTTCAGACGCCGCGTCTGGCTTTCATTGGGCGACAGAATCGTGACGGTATACCCGTCGATCTGTTTTTTGACGATATCGTTGCTGAGCAGTTCGAAGTTTTTGGCAAAAGCCGGCTGCGGCACGATATCTTCGTCTTCTTTCTCCAAAATAGAACTGCGAAGATCCCATAGATTGGTCCCTTTCGGCAGCAAGGCCATGAAATCCACCAGTTCATCTTCCGTTCCCACGGCGTCGAGATTCGGATAAATGGCCACTTCACTGAGCGGCTGGCCGACTGACAACTGATTGTCGGGGTTGAAATGCCGGATCGATTCGATCTCATCCCCGAAAAAGTCGATACGAAGCGGCCGTTCATCGGAAAAAGAAAACACATCGACCAGGGAACCGCGCAGGGCGAATTCACCCGGTTCCGTCACGAAATCGACTTTCCGGAAGCCGTCGCCGAAGAGAACTTCGCTGATAGCGGCGTGAGAAAGGGACTCTCCTTTCCGCAACGTCAGCAGCGAATCCCGGATCTTCTTGGGACGAAGGACCTTTTCATTGACCGCTTCGGTGTATGTGACCAGCACCATCGAGGGAAGCAGCTGCTTGTTGAGCAACTGCGGGGTGATCTCATAACAGGTCTCACGGGAAACGGTCGGGCTGCTTTCCCAACTGGCCAGCGCCGACAAAGCCGCCGTACGCTGAAGCAGCGCCGTATTCTTTTTATACTCGGATTTCTCGGCCGAGGCAGGAAAATAGAACAGGTTTTCCTCGAGCAGGAAATTGTCGAGGTCGGACGCCAGGTAATAGGCTTCTTTCTTGGTACCTGCAATCACAACGTGAAGCGCACCTGCAGAGGCGCGCTTCACCGTATTGGCTATATTGACAGCTTGAGCGGAAAATATCATAGGATATAAAGGAGCGGCAGGCTTTCCTTATCCAGCTTACCCTGCTTGTAGGAACGCTCCATCAGATAGTCGGCCCGGATGAACATGCTTTCTTCCAGCGGGGCAAGATCTTTCATAAACTGGTGCGCGGCCGCCACATTGAAATAATTCTTTCCGTTGCCGCGCGTCAGGGGGAACACCTTGGCGCGACGGGCCAGCGCCTGGTCGCACATCAGGCAGTTGTCACCCTTGCCGCTGCCCTTGAGCATATAATCCGGCTGGTCTTTGCCCGCAGCGACGAACAAAGGAACGGCAGCGCTGCACGGCGGATAACCCAGAATGGTCCACATCACGGTCAGATCGGGATTCTCCCCTTTCTTGACACCTTTGATCACGATCGAAGCGCTGGTGCTGCGGCGGGGAATGAAATCCTGGTCCACGAACCAGCCTTCCGGAGCCAGTTCCGGATGCTTGTTCAGGTCGACACCCAGCAACGAATGATAATAGCTGCGCGAAAGATTATTGAAAATCCACTGGGGCGTAAAATCAACACCCTGGATCCAGCCTCTGTGAATGATTTCATTGGCGGTGTTGTAACGCACGTATCCCATACCGTCATCCTTGCGGCCGGTATAAGAGTGATTGGTGTAGATCAGAAAACCTTCCGGGGCAATTTTCGGGTCGTTGACGTCGATTTTGCGCCATTCGGTATTGTTCACTTCATAATAGGCGGCACCGCCTTCCGCGTCGATCACGCCGAAATTGGCTTCCACGCCGCGGGGCTTCTTCATCTTGTCGAGCATTTTCTCGAAATCGGCCAGGGTCTTGCAACTGCCCAGGGCCTGATACATCACCACACCTTCCTGGTCTTCCAGTTTCGCCGGTTCGCTCTGGAGATTATAGGAAGCGGTGTTCATAATGGAGAAACCGACTTCATTGGTGCCGGTCCAGACTTCCCCGTCCTGAACGTCGCTGTTCACCAGACCCAGGAAACCGTATTTGCGGCCGTTGCCAGCCGGGAAGAATTCAATGCGGTTGTCGAGTTCCCCCGTATCGCGGTGTTTCCACAGGAGCGGGCGACCGTCCGGGGTGGATTTTCCCGTGAAGATGGCGGAAGTGCAGGCATCCGTCGGAAGGGCCGTCAACAGGGCGAGCGCCGTCAACAGACTAAGAGAAAAGATCTTTTTCATGGTTGAGGTTGAATTTTCCAAGATGTTTATAGGCCAGGTCCGTCACCACCCGGCCGCGCGGCGTGCGCGTGAGAAATCCTTCCTTGATCAGGAAAGGTTCATACACTTCCTCGAGCGTGCCCACGTCTTCGCTGATGGCCGTCGCAATCGTGCCGGCGCCCACCGGGCCGCCGCCGAACTTGTCGATGATGGTGTTGAGGATCTTGTTGTCGATGGCATCGAGTCCGCGTTTGTCAATGTTCAGGGCATTGAGGGCGAAGCGGGTGATTTCCAAATCGATGATGCCGTCTCCCTTGACCTGTGCGAAGTCACGCACCCGGCGCAGGAGCCGGTTGGCGATACGCGGCGTGCCGCGGCTGCGCAACGCGATTTCTTTCGCGGCTTCGTCGTGGATGTCGATGTTGAGGATGCCGGCGCTGCGACGGATGATGTTGAAAAGGACCGACGCATCGTAATATTCCAGGTGACACTGGATACCGAAACGGGCGCGGAGCGGCGCCGTCAGCAGACCGCTGCGCGTGGTGGCGCCGATCAGCGTGAAAGGATTCAGGGAAATCTGCACGCTGCGGGCACCCGGCCCCTTGTCGATCATGATGTCGATGCGATAGTCTTCCATCGCGGAATACAGATATTCCTCCACGATGGGACTCAGGCGGTGGATTTCGTCGATGAACAGCACGTCACCGGCTTCCAGGGAGGTCAGCAGACCGGCCAGGTCACCCGGTTTGTCGAGAATCGGGCCGGAGGTAATCTTGAGATTTACCCCAAGTTCTTCCGCCACGATGTGCGCCAGGGTCGTCTTGCCCAGGCCCGGAGGCCCGTGGAAGAGCACGTGGTCGAGCGCTTCCCCGCGCAACAAGGCCGCCTTGACGAAAATCTTCAGATTTTCGAGCACCTTGTCCTGACCGGAAAACTGGTCGAAACTGCGGGGTCGGATGACCTCGTCGAATTCAGCTTCCCGGAAAGCGCGTTCCGTGCGGGGATTGAAATCTTCTGCCATGGGCGTCCAAACTTGTCAACAACACAAAATTAATAAATATAAATTTTAAAAATCTTTTTTCCGGTATTTCTTAGCCTGTGGAAACGGTTGATAAATTCCCGGAGAAAAAATATCCATACGGATTTCAACAGAAAACCAACACCCGTTTCATCGACGGGATGAAGCGGGTGCGGATTTGTGGATAACCGGGCGTTGTCGCCGTGTGGAAAACCGGATTGTGGAAAAGGGCCGGAAAAACGCTTGGTAAAACAGGGTTTATCAACAGCGGCCGATTTTTTCAACAGTCCGTAGCCGTTTTCCACTAGTCTTTGAACTTCGCCTTGAGGAATTCCCGGTTCAGGCGGGCGATGTGGCTCACCGTAATGTGCTTCGGGCATTCCATCTCGCAGGCACGGGTGTTGGTGCAGGCACCGAAGCCCAGTTCGTCCATCTTGGCGACCATGGCTTTGGCTCTGCGGGCACCTTCGACTTTGCCTTGCGGAAGCAGGGCGAGCGAACTGACGCGTGCAGCGACGAACAGCATGGCGGAACCGTTCTTGCAGGTGGCCGCGCAAGCGCCGCAACCTACGCAGGCAGCCGCATCCATGCTCTCGTCCGCATCCTTCTTCGGGATGGGAATCGCATTAGCGTCGGGAACGCCGCCGGTGTTGACGCTGATGAAACCGCCGGCCTGCAGGATCTTGTCGTAAGCGCCGCGGTCGACCACCAGGTCTTTGATCACGGGGAATCCGCGGCTGCGCCAAGGCTCGATGGTGATGGTGCTGCCGTCCTTGAATTTGCGCATATAGAGCTGGCAGGTGGTCACACCGCTTTCCGGTCCGTGGGCCCGGCCGTTGATATACAGCGAGCAGGCGCCGCAGATGCCTTCTCGGCAGTCGTGGTCGAACGAGACCGGTCCGCTCTGTTTGCCGTGGCAGCCCGCATCGAACGACACCGGATCGATTTTCTCGCCGATGAGCTGTTCGTTGAGGATGTCCATCATCTCCAGGAAAGAAGTGCCTTCCGAGATGTCCTTGACCTGATAAGTCTCAAAGTGTCCCTTGCTTTTGGCGTCTCTCTGACGCCAGACTTTCAATGTAAAATTCATAGCTCTTCTTTCTTAGGATTAGTCTTTGTAGTTACGGGTGGCCACGTGGGCGAATTCGAATTTGAGCGGTTCCTTGTGGAGTTCGGGTTTGACATTGTCGCCCTTGTACTCCCAGGCAGCCACATACATGTAGTTTTCGTCGTCGCGCTTGGTCTCGCCTTCCTCGGTCTGCATCTCCTCGCGGAAGTGTCCGCCGCAGGATTCGTTGCGGTCGAGGGCGTCGCGGGCCATCAGCTCGCCGATTTCCAGGAAGTCAGCCACGCGGAGGGCTTTCTCGAGTTCCTGGTTGAATACGCCGGTTTCACCGGCTACATAGACGTTCTCCCAGAATTCTTTCTTCAGGGCCTGGATCAGCTCGATGGCTTTCTTCAGACCGGCTTCGTTGCGGGCCATGCCCACATATTCCCACATAATGTGGCCGAGTTCCTTGTGGAACGCGTCGACGGTCTTCTTGCCCTTGATGTTCATCAGTTTGTCGATCTTGGCCTGGACGGCTTTCTCGGCGGCTTCGAATTCCGGCGCGTTGGTGTCGGTCTTCGGCTCCTTGAACTTGCTGGCCAGGTAGTCGCCGATGGTGTACGGCAGGATGAAGTAACCGTCGGCCAGACCCTGCATCAGGGCGGAGGCGCCGAGGCGGTTGCCGCCGTGGTCGGAGAAGTTGGCTTCGCCGATGGCATAGAGGCCCGGGATGGTGGTCATCAGGTTGTAGTCGACCCAGAGGCCGCCCATCGTGTAGTGGATGGCCGGGTAGATCATCATCGGTTCGTCGTGCGGGTCGACGTCGGTGATTTCCTTGTACATATCGAAGAGGTTGCCGTAGCGGGCGTCCACCACTTCGCGGCCGAGGCGCTTGAAGGCATCCTGGAAATCGAGGAACACGGCCTTGCCGGTGTTGTTCACGCCATAGCCGGCGTCGCAGCGCTCTTTCGCGGCACGGGAGGCCACGTCGCGCGGCACGAGGTTGCCGAAGGCGGGATAGCGGCGTTCGAGGTAGTAGTCGCGGTCTTCTTCAGGAATCTGGGAACCCTTGATCTTGCCTTCCTGGAGTTTCTTGGCGTCTTCGAGTTTCTTGGGAACCCAGATGCGGCCGTCGTTGCGGAGCGACTCCGACATCAGGGTCAGTTTGGACTGCTGGTCTCCGTGGATCGGAATGCAGGTCGGGTGGATCTGGGCAAAGCACGGGTTGGCGAAGAAAGCGCCTTTCTTGTAGCACTGCCAGGCGGCCGAACCGTTGGAGTTCATGGCGTTGGTGCTCAGGAAGTAGGTGTTGCCATAACCGCCGGAGGCGAGCACCACGGCGTGGGCGCCGAAGCGTTCGATCTTGCCGTTGGTCAGGTTACGGGCGATGATGCCTTTGGCTTCGCCGTTGATGATGACCAGGTCGAGCATCTCGTGGCGGGGGTACGACTTGACCTTGCCGTTGGCCACGGCGCGGTTGAGGGCCGCATAGGCGCCGAGGAGGAGCTGCTGACCGGTCTGGCCACGGGCGTAGAACGTACGCGAGACCTGCGCGCCGCCGAACGAACGGTTGTCGAGCAGTCCGCCGTAGTCGCGGGCGAAGGGAACGCCCTGGGCCACGCACTGGTCAATGATGTTGTTGCTCACTTCGGCCAGACGGTAGACATTGGCTTCGCGGCTGCGGTAGTCGCCGCCCTTGATGGTGTCGTAGAAGAGGCGGTACACCGAGTCGTTGTCGTTCTGGTAGTTCTTGGCTGCGTTGATGCCGCCCTGCGCTGCGATGGAATGGGCGCGGCGCGGCGAGTCGCTGATGCAGAACACCTTCACATTGTAACCGAGCTCACCCAGCGAAGCGGCTGCGGAAGCGCCGCCCAGGCCGGTGCCGATCACGATGATCTCCATTTTGCGTTTATTGGCAGGACTCACGACTTTGATGTCGGCTTTATGCTTCGACCATTTCAGTTCGAGCGGTCCTTCCGGAACCTTAGAAATCAATTCAGTCATATGGGAATTTTATTTAAGTGTTTCAAAAACATACAAATGTCGTAAAAATCGGACATATTTGCAATAATTTGTATCTTTACTGACGCAATTTTAGAATCCATTCCGATGAAAAATTTCAGAATCATTCTTATTCTGCTGACAACCTGCCTGATTGCGGGTTCCTGCGGCTCTTTCTCGAAGGCTTCGCGCGCGGAACGCGAGGCGGAACGGCAACTGTGTGCACAGACCATTGAATCGGGCTATTTCGTGCTCGACATCACCCAGATCATTCCCCGCGGCTTCCCTTCCCGCACGTCTACCGGCGAGTATGCGCTCCGGATGAAAGACGGCGTGGTCGATACCCGCCTTCCTTTCATCGGCGAATCGCGTACGGCGACCTACGGCGGCGTCGACGAGATTTCCATTGTGTTCGAGTCGGAAAAAGTGGATATCCAGAAAGACTTCTCCGATGCGGCCAAGGGAGAATACCGCTATACCTTCAAGGGCGGCAAAGGACAAGACAAGTGGACCGTGTACCTGCAGCTGTACGACAGCGGCCGCGCCAATATCAACTGCATCAGCCGGAATGGCCGTTATATGAGTTTCCTTGCCAATATCCTCATGCCCGAAAATGAGAAGAAATAGATTATTGCCGGCCATGGTTTCGGCTTTGCTTTGCCTGTCCTCCGCCATCGCTTCCGCCCAGGCTCCGTTCGATTTTGTGCCGATGCCCGCATCGGTGCAGTATGCCGACGCGTCGGTTTCCGCCCCGTTCGTCCTTGACAAGAATGTGCGGATCGAGGGTGGAGAGGCCTTCAACGTGCAGTATTTGAAAGATCATCTCGCCCGCCTCTTCGACCCGATGGGCGACAGCTGGGCGACCGGCGGCCGGACCATTTCTTTCGTCCGCGTGAAGAGTTTCCCGCAGGAAGGCTATTCCCTGGAAGTCACGCCCGACCGGATCCTGATCAGCGCCTCCACGCGCACCGGCGAGTTCTATGCCGTCCAGACGCTCCTGCAGATGCTTCCGCCGCAAGTGTACAAACAGGCCGAAGGGCCTGACGCCCAGTTGCTCCGGCAGTGGAAGATTCCTTGCGTCCAGATCGTGGATGCGCCCCGCTTCCCCTGGCGCGGCAGCATGCTCGACGTCTCGCGCTCGTTCTTCAGTAAAGAATATATCCTGCGTCACCTCGACTGGCTGGCCTACCACAAGATCAACAAGTTCCACTGGCACCTGACCGACGACAACGGCTGGCGCGTGGAAATCAAGAAATATCCGAAATTGACGGCCGTCGGTGCCTGGCGCGGCCGTGGCGAAGCGCTCGAACCGGCCTTCAACTCCGGCGAGGAGCGCTATGGCGGTTTCTATACCCAGAACGACATCCGGGAAATCGTGGCCTACGCCGCCGACCGGGGCATCGAAATCATCCCCGAAGTCGACCTGCCCGGCCACTCCAAAGCCCAGGCTGTCTCCTACCCCGAAGTGGTGTGCCACCACGACGCCGATGTCCTGAGCGTGCAGGGCGAACTCCACAATGTCCTCTGCGTGGGCCGGGAGAAGAACTACGCGATGCTCGACGACATCATCAAGGAAATGGCGGCCCTCTTCCCCTCGAAATACTTCCACGTGGGCGTGGAGGAAGTGGCCACCGATTCGTGGAAACACTGCGCTGAATGCCAGAAACTGATGAAGAAGCTCGGCTACACCGATGAAAAGCAGTTGCTGGGCTATTTCACCGAGCGGATGGAAAAGATCCTGGCCAAACACGGCAAGACGATGGAAGGCTGGGAAGACATCGTCACTTCGGGCGGCGACCTTTCCCGCAACGACCTCGTGCTGGTCTGGCACCGGCAGAACGTCCTGCAGCAAGCCATCGACGCCGGCTTCCCCGTCGTTACGCAGAACTGCGACTATCTCTATCTCGACATGAAGTACACGCCGGCCGAACGCGGCCATACCTGGGCGTCGATCATCGATGTCGAAAAGATCTATTCCTTCGATCCCCTGCAAGGGCTGAAACTCACGCCCGAACAGGAACCGCTCGTCCGCGGCCTGCAGGGCGGCCTCTGGACCGAAATGATGTTCTACCCGCCGCATTTCCCGGAATACCAGATGTTTCCCCGCCTCTGCGCCGTCGCCGAAATCGGCTGGACGCCGCAGGCGCAGCGCAATTACCGCGACTTCGACAACCGGCTTTCCCGCACCCACTTCGAGCGGATGCGCAATATGGGCATCCGTTTCCGCATCCCTGCACCGCAGGTCGATCCGCAGGGCAATGTGCGCAGCCCCTACCCCAACATGGTCGTCCGCTATACCTACGATGGTACCGCCCCGACCGTCAGTTCGCCGGTCGTGACGGGTCCCGTGGTGACCGATCATCCGGAAAAACTGCGGTTCGCCACCTTCTATGGCGATCTTTCCAGCATCGCCGTCGAAGTCCCCGGCGCCCGGACTTACCGCAAACCCGCCGTCCGGGTGGAAACATCGCTCGAGGCGAACCCCCACTATCCGGTCGCGTCGCTTTCGCAGTATGAGCCCCGCCGGTATATGCGGACCGCGCGCCCGCCAAAACAGGGTGACTACGTGCTCTATACCTTCGAGGAACCGCTTACCTGCCAGCGGATTACCGTGCAGACCGCCGACCCCGTGAACCAGTTCTACGGCGTCACGCAGGGGCACGTGGAGGTGCAGTATGCGGATGCGGAAGGTTTTGAAAGACTTTCCGCCTTCGATATGTACAATCGGGTGGCTTTCGAGCCGGCCCGCCCGGTGAAAGCCGTCAAGATCGTCATCGACGGACCCTGCGAGGGCAAGGCCGTCAGCATTCAATCCTTGATCATCGAATAAATGGAATTCTTCACGATTGCCGCCGGTATCTCCGTACACGTGTGGGATACGAAAGATGAAAAGAGTCCGGAATCGCCCGTCCTGGTGCTGCTGCACGGCTATCTCGAGACGATGTATGTCTTCAACGAGTTCGTGGAAGCCCTCAAGCCGCGTTACCGGGTGATTGTCATAGACTTGCCGGGTCATGGCCTGACCGATTCCGCGCCGGTCGACGCGGAGGGGAACCGTGTCAATACCATGGATTTCGCTACCCGGGTCGTGGCCGGCGTCCTCGACAAATGCGGGGTGCGGAAGGCTTATCTGGCCGGACACTCGATGGGCGGCTATGTCACGCTCCAGGCTTTGCGGACGATGCCGGAACGGCTCGAAGGCGCCATCCTGCTCCACTCCCACCCCCTGCCCGACGCGCCGGAAAAAGCGCAGGACCGGGAGCGCGAAAAGGCCCTGATCGCCGCCGGCAAACTGCAGGCGCTGGCCGCCGCATCCATTCCCAAAATGTATGATGAAGACAACCTCCGGGCCTGCGACGAGAAGATCCGCGAAACGATCGAGCTTTGCGAAACCCACGATCCCGAAGGCATCATCAGTTGCATCGAAGGAATGCGCACCCGGCCTGACCAGCAGGAGATTATGTTGCATCCGCCCGTTCCCCTGCTGCTCGTCCACGGCGATCACGACAACTTCCTGCCGCTGGAAACCGTGGCGAAGTTCAAGACGGAATTTCCGGCCGTGCAGTATCAGTTAATCCCCGATACCGGCCACAACTCCTTCATCGAGCGCCCCGACGCGGCCGTAGCCGCCATCGAAGCGTTTACCACAAAAAATTGTTGAACGGGAACCTTCCCGCGTGAATCTCCGCAACCATCTTGTACAGGTCGTTGCGGAGTTTTTCTATGCCGATGCGCTCTTTCGCCGACAGGAAAATGCAGGGTGTGTGCTCGCGGGAGATCCAGGAATTCTTCATTTCCTCGAGCGTGTAGTTTTTCGAAGTGCGCTCCTGCAGCGAGAATTCGTCATAGGGTTCGTACTGGTAGGCGTCGATCTTGTTGAAGACCATATAGACCGGCTTGTCCTGCGCGCCGATGTCTTTAAGTGTCTGGTTGACGGTTCGGATCTGGTCTTCGAAATTCGGGTGCGAGATGTCCACCACGTGCATCAGGATATCGGCTTCCCGCACTTCGTCGAGCGTACTTTTGAACGATTCGACCAGCTGGGTGGGCAGTTTGCGGATGAAACCTACCGTGTCGCTGAGCAGGAACGGTACGTTTTCGATGACGACCTTGCGGACCGTGGTGTCGAGCGTGGCGAAGAGCTTGTTTTCGGCGAACACGTCGCTCTTGGCCAGCAGGTTCATGATGGTGCTCTTGCCCACGTTGGTGTAGCCCACCAGCGAGATGCGCACCATCTGCCCGCGGTTCGAGCGCTGCGAGGCCATCTGGCGGTCGATCTTGGTGAGCTGGTCCTTGAGCCGCGTGATCTTTTCCAGCACGATGCGCCGGTCGGTCTCCAGCTGGCTTTCACCCGGACCGCGCATGTTGAGGCCGCCCTTGCCGCCGCGCTGGCGCTCCAGGTGCGTCCACATACCGGTCAGGCGCGGATACAGGTATTGGTATTGCGCCAGTTCGACCTGGGTCTTGGCATAGGCCGTCTGGGCGCGGTCGGCGAAAATGTCGAGGATCAGGCCGGTGCGGTCGACCACGCTGCAGTGGTGGTCGGGCCATTTGAAGTTGATCTCCCGCTCGATGTTGCGCATCTGCGACGGCGAGAGCTCGTCGTCGAAAAGCACGTAGTCGATCTCGTGCGCACGCACGTAGTCCTTGATTTCCTGGAGTTTGCCCGATCCGATATAGGTGCGCGGATGCGGGTGGTCGAGCCGCTGGGTAAAGCGCTTCTCCCCTTCCACGCCGGCTGTCAGGGCCAGGAACTGCAGTTCGTCCAGATACTCCTTCACCTGGTCTTCGTCCTGCTCCCGGGTAATCAGGGCCACGAACACCGCCGTCACAATGCTGTTATCTACCGTCTCGTACATGCTTATTCCGAATCTCAGATTGCAAAATTACGACTATATTTGTAAAAAATACCTGCCTTATGAAGAGAATCTGCGTTTCTTTCGTGTTGCTGACCCTTTGTTTCGCGGCATTCGCCCAGCCGGCCCAGCGTGGCCGCATCCGTGATTTCGGCATTGCCCCGGGTGTCTTCAAGCCCGGAACCTATAACGCCATTACCGACGTGCCCGGCGTGAAAGTCGGCCAGGTCACGATCATCGAAGGCGACGACGTCCGTACCGGCGTCACGGCGATCGTGCCGCACGAAGGCAATCTCTTCCGTCGGAAATGCCCCGCCGCCGTGTATGTGGGCAACGGTTTTGGCAAACTCGCTGGCGTGACGCAGGTCCGTGAACTGGGTACCATCGAGACGCCGATCGTGCTGACCAACACCCTTTCCGTGGCCCAGGGCATCGAAGGGATCATCACCTATACGCTCAACCAGAAGGGCAATGAAAACGTCCGCAGCGTCAATGCCATCGTCGGCGAAACCAACGACGGCCAGCTCAATGACATCCGCGGCCGTCACGTCAAGGCCGACGACGTGGTGAAAGCCATTCTCGAGGCCAAGGGCGGCCCCGTTGAGGAAGGTTGCGTAGGTGCGGGTACCGGCACCATCTGCTTCAGCTGGAAAGGCGGTATCGGCACTTCATCCCGCGTTCTTCCGGCCGATCTCGGCGGCTATACCGTGGGCGTGCTGGTGCAGACGAACTATGGCGGGATCCTGGAAATTGAAGGCGTTCCGATCGGCCGCAAACTCGGCCAGTACAGCTTCCGCAAGAGCGTCGAGTCGCCCGACTACAATATGAGCCCTGACGGCTCCTGTATGATGGTGGTCATTACCGACGCTCCGGTCGATGCACGCAATCTCGAGCGGATGGCCAAACGCGCCATGATGGGCCTGGCCAAGACCGGCGGCATCGCCAGCAACGGCAGCGGCGACTATGTCATCGCCCTGAGCGTCAACCCCGAAAACCTAATCGACGAGAATACCGACCGCTACTACCCCACCCTGCTTCACAACGACGATATGTCGCCGCTCTTTGAAGCGACCATCGAAGCCACGGCCGAAGCCCTCTGGAATTCCCTGTTCATGGCTACCGATATGAAAGGCCGCAATGGTCTCGTCATTCCGGCCCTCCCGATCCCGTCGGTCCTCGAAGCCATGCAGCAGCCGATGCTGCCGTAATGACCGATAAAAAAAATGGCCGCTCTTTTCGGAGCGGCCATTCGGTTTAAAAGCCTGAAAGTTTAGCGGAGCTGGAACACCACCGGGAAGTTGTAGACAACTTTCACCGGACGTTCACGCTGCTTGCCGGGTTCCCACTTCGGGGACATCGAGACGATGCGGACAGCTTCTTTGTCGAGCGAGGAGTCGACGCCACGGAGCACCTTCACGTCGCTCACGGAACCGTCGGTGTTGACCGTGAACTGGAGCGTCACGCGGCCCTGGACACCGTTTTCCTTGGCGATTTCAGGATACTGGAGGTTCTTGTTGACCCACGCGGAGAACGTGTTGGCGTCACCGCCCTGGAAGCGCGGTTTCTGCTCCACCAGTGCGAACGGGATGGCTTCTTCCTCCACTTCTTCTTCTTCGACAGCCGCATGGTAGTCCATGATTTCAACACCGAGGTTGGCGTTGTCTTCCATGTCGATGAAGAGGTCGTCGTTGACCTGGATGTCATCGTCGACGATGTCGATGATGTCGGAGAGTACAGGAATCTTCGGGGCCTCAGGCGGGGTCTCGATCTGCTCCTGCGTGTTGATGATCTCTTCTTCTTCGATGGTCTGCGTCTGAGCGGTCAGGTCCATCGTTTCGACCTTGTCAGAAGTCGACCATTCGAAAGCGAGCAGGCAGAGCGCCAGGGCGGCGATCAAGCCAATCTCGAGGAACAGTCCGTTCTTCTTCTGAAGATCCGCTTTGGGAGAAATTTTGCTTTCCATATCGTTACGTTTTTTATTGTTTCGTTTTCAACTTTCGCGCCGCACTCGACGCTGCAGTACCCAAAATTAAGAAGAAAAAATCATTTAAACCAATTTTTCTTCAAAAAAATTGTTGACAACTTTCAGGGATTTTAACCCAATTTGCTGATAATTAGCGAGATAAAATCTTGCTCTCGTAAAGCACGTTATTAACATTCTTCACGGCGGCGGCGCTCTTTGCGAACGCGGCTTTCTCTTCAGCGGTCAGATCGTACTCGAGGATCTTCTGGCAGCCGCGGCGGCCGATGACGGCGGGCACGCCGATGCAGAGATCTTCCTGGCCATACTCGCCTTCGAGGTAGCAGCAGCACGGGAACACCTTCTTCTCGTCGAGCAGGATGGATTTGACCATGGCGGCGCAGGAAGCACCCGGAGCGTACCAGGCCGAGGTGCCCAGCAGTTTGGTCAGCGTGGCGCCTCCCACCATCGTGGCGGCGACGACCTTCTGGCCGGCGGGTTTGGTGAGCAGCTTGGTGACGGGCATGCTCTTGCAGGTGGCTTTGCTCAGGAGCGGGATCATGGTGGTGTCACCGTGACCGCCGATGACGATGCCTTCCACATCGCTCGGAGCGGCGTTGAGGGCCTGGCTCAGGTAGTAGCAGAAGCGGTTGCTGTCGAGCTGGCCGCCCATGCCGATGACGCGGTTCTTCGGCAGACCGGTGGCCTTGAGGGTCAGGTAGGTCATCGTGTCCATCGGGTTGGAGATGATGATGAAGATGGCGTTGGGCGAGTACTTCAGCGCGTTGGAGACCACGCCGTTGACGATGCCGGCGTTGACGCCGATGAGTTCCTCGCGGGTCATACCCGGTTTGCGGGGAATACCGGAGGTGATGACGATCACGTTCGAGTTGCGGGTGGCCGCATAGTCGTTGGTGACGCCTTTGATGCGGGTATCGAAGCCGTACATCTTGGCAGTTTGCATCATATCGATAGCTTTGCCTTCGGAGAGACCTTCCTTGATGTCGAGAAGAACGAGTTCCGAGCAGATCTTCATGTGTGCAATGGCGTTTGCACAGGTGGCGCCTACGTTGCCGGCGCCGATGACGGTTACTTTAGACATAATAAAATATTGTTTAAGCCTTATTTTGTGTTAATTTTGTCTGTCCAATCCGCAAAGATATAAATTTTTATGATACGGTATTTCTCGGAAGACACGTCTTTTACGCCTAAAAGAAAACGTTTGATCAGCAAATGGTTAGGTGAAGTGGCGGCTGGCCGCGGCTACGCCATGGGCGAGCTCAACTACATTTTCTGCTCCGATCCCTATCTGCTTGAGATCAACAGGCAGTTCCTGGGTCACGACTATTACACCGACATCATCACGTTCGACAACAGCGACGACTATCTGCTCGAGAACGGCCGTCGCGGCGTGAGCGCCGACATCTACATCAGCATCGATACCGTGAAGGCCAACGGCGCCACTTATGGCGAAGGGTTCGAACGGGAGCTGTTGCGCGTCATGGTCCACGGGCTGCTGCACCTGATCGGCTATGACGACGGCGACGCCTGGCACCAGCAGCGGATGCGTGCCGCCGAGAACCGGGCGCTCGCGCTGTACGACAGGATGCGGGCAGGGGAGTAGGCGATGGTTGCCGCGTACGACATCATTGTGATCGGCGCCGGTCATGCCGGCTGCGAAGCGGCGGTGGCGGCGGCCCGGCTCGGGTCGCGCGTGCTGCTCGTCACGCAGGACATGACCAAGATGGCCCGGATGTCGTGCAACCCCGCGATGGGTGGAATTGCCAAGGGGCAGCTCGTTCGCGAGATCGACGCCCTCGGCGGTTGCTCCGGTGTCGTGACCGACGAGTCAACCATCCAGTTCCGGATGCTCAACCGTTCGAAGGGTCCGGCGATGTGGAGTCCCCGCGCTCAGTGCGACAAAATCCGTTTTTCGATGAACTGGCGCAAGGTTGTCGAAAACACCTGTGGCTTAGACATTTGGCAAGATTCTGTCGTCGCGATAACCTTCCGAGAATCGCATATTTCGGGTGTCCGCACGGGGATGGGCGCTGAATTTGGCGCCAAATCGGTGATTCTGACGGCCGGAACCTTCCTCGACGGGAAGGTGTTCGTCGGCCTCGAGTCGGCCGAAGGGGGCCGGATGGGGGAGTTGCCGTCGAAAGGTCTCGCCGCCCAATTGGGAGAATGCGGGCTGACCGTCGGCCGGATGAAGACCGGGACACCGCCGCGCATCGACGTGCGCTCGATCGATCTGTCGAGGCTGCAGATGCAGCCGGGCGACGAGAATCCCGCCCGCTTCTCCTATCTGCCCGTAAAGACGGAGATCCAGCAGGGGAGACCCCAGAAGTGTTGCTACCTGGTCCACACCAACGAACGCGTCCACGAAATTCTGCGGACGGGCTTCGACCGCTCGCCGCTGTTCACGGGTCGCATCCAGGGCATCGGTCCCCGCTATTGCCCGTCCATTGAAGACAAACTCCGGACCTTTGCCGGAAAAGATTCCCACCAGCTCTTTCTGGAGCCGGAAGGGTGGAATACCCACGAATATTATTTACAGGGCTTCTCTTCGTCGCTTCCGTTGGAGACACAGATCGACGCCTTGCATGCCATTGAAGGATTGGAGAACGTACGCATTTTCCGGCCGGCGTATGCCGTTGAATATGCGTATTTCGATCCTGTCGATTTGCAGCCCACGCTTGAGTCCCGCATCATCCCCGGTTTGTATCTCGCCGGGCAGGTCAATGGCACGACGGGCTATGAGGAAGCGGCTGCCCAGGGCTTGGTGGCCGGCATCAACGCCCATTTGAAACTGGCTGAGAAAGAGCCGCTTATTTTAAGCCGCGATCAGGCTTACATCGGCGTCTTGATCGATGATCTGATTACCAAGGGCGTGGACGAACCGTATCGGATGTTCACTTCCCGCGCCGAGTATCGGATCCTGCTCCGGCAGGACGATGCCGACATCCGGCTCACGCCGCTTGGCCGCCGGATCGGACTGGTCGACGATTCCCGGTGGCAAGCTTTCGAGCAGAAGCGCAATGCCGTTGACGCCCTGGTGGAAGACTTGCAAGCGTGGTCGCTCAAGCCCGAAGAGATCAATCCTTATTTGGAATCGGTGGGCTCGGCTCCGATCGATTCTTCAAAACGCGCCGCCGATCTTCTGGTGCGTCCATCCGTTTCTCTTGATGGAATGCTGAAGGATGTTCCACGTGGAACAATTTCGTCGCAATATACAGATCCTGAGGTACTTGATGCGGCTGAAATCCGCATCAAGTATTCCGGTTATATTGAGCGTGAACGCAAACTCGCGGAAAAGATGCAGCGTCTCGAGTATGTCGAGATACCGGAAGATTTCGATTTCCGGAAGATTACGGCGCTCTCCATGGAGTGCCGGATTAAACTCGAGCGCTATCGTCCGCGTACGATCGCGCAGGCTTCGCGTATCTCCGGGGTTTCTCCCGCCGATATTTCCGTCCTGCTGGTGTATTTCGGCCGCTGATCGCTCCGGATTGTTCCACGTGGAACATTCCCGGGTGCAAATCGCTCATATCTAGCAGATTTTTATTATATTTGTTTTCATATATCAATCGCCTTTTATCGAATTATGGAAATTCTTCGCACTTTCGACCTCCTGGAGAATTTGAAATCGTACCCTCCGAAGGATGATATCCTTGCCCGGCGCACGCAGGGGAAATGGATCAAGTACAGCATCGATCAGTACATTGAAATCGCCCACGCCGTGGCCTACGGCCTGCTGGCTCTCGGCTACAAGCCCGGTACCAAGGTCATCACCATTACCACGAACCGCCCGGAATGGAATTTCATGGATATGGGCATCAACCTGGCACATATGGTCCACGTGCCGGTCTACAGTACCCTGAGCCACGACGACTATGTCCATATCTTCAACAATTCGGATGTTGAACTCATTGTGGTGGGAACCCCTTCGCTCTATAAAAAGATCGCTCCCATCGCCGCCGAGATCGATCGGGACATCCGCCTGATGATGATGGACGATTCCGAGGAAGTGATGTCGCTGTCCAAACTTTATGCGCTGGGTCGTGAGAACAAGGAACGGTTTGCTCCGGTGGTGGAAGAAAATAAGAAGACAATCAGTCCCGACGAGTGTGCAAGTATCGTCTATACTTCGGGTACGACAGGCCTCCCGAAAGGCGTGATGCTTTCGCATCGCAACATGACTTTCAACTCGCACGGCCATGCTATCCGGCAGACCAAGAATTATAGCCACAGAATGGTCAGTTTCCTGCCGCTCTGCCATATGTACGAGCGTACGATGAACTATGAATACCAGGAACTGGCCATCAGTATCTATTACGCCGAGAGTCTGGCCACCATCGCTTCCGACCTCAAGGACTGCCACGCCGACGGCTTCTGCGCCGTTCCGCGCGTGCTCGAACTGATGTACGGCAAACTCGAAGAGGCCGGCAAGAAACTCACCGGGTTCAAGCGCAAGATCTACGATGCGGCCTGGAACTACGCCAACAATTTCGACAATGAAAATACGGGCTGGTTCTATCTGCTGAAGCAGAAACTCTTCGACAAACTCGTCTACAGCAAGTGGCGCGAGAACCTCGGCGGGCACGAGATGCTGGTGGTGAGCGGCGGCTCCTCCATCCAGGCCAAGATCGTGCGCTGCTTCAATGCGGCCAAGCTCTATATCTTTGAGGGCTATGGCCTTACGGAAACCTCTCCCGTGATCGCCGTCAACTCGCCGGCCGACAAATACAATGTGATCGGCACAGTGGGCAAGGCCATGGACGGAACCGAACTCTCGTTCGCGGAAGACGGCGAGATCCTCACGCGCGGTCCTCACGTGATGCTGGGCTATTACAAGAATCCCGAAGCTACGAAGGAGATGATCGACGCCGACGGCTGGCTCCATACGGGCGACATCGGTTTCCTGCAGGACGGAAAATATCTTAAGATCACCGACCGCAAGAAGGAAATCTTCAAACTCTCGTCGGGCAAATACATCGCCCCGCAGGTGCTTGAAACCCTGTTGCGCGAAAGCGAATACATCGACAACGCCTTTGTCTTCGGCGCCAACGAGAAGTTCGCTTCGGCCATCATCCTGCCGGCCTATGCCAAGCTGAAAGCCTATGCCGACGAGCACGGAATCAAGGCCGAGAAGAAAGAGCAACTTCTTGAAAACGAGAAGATTATGGCCTTGCTTAACCAAGAGGTGATGGTTGTCAACAAAAAGGTTGCCGACCACGAGAACATCAAGAAACCCCACTTCGCCTTCGACGAATGGACGCCCGATAACGGCATGCTCTCCCAGACCCTCAAGCCCAAGCGCCGCAACCTCAACAAGCGCTACGCCGAGGTCATTGCCAACACCTACAAAACGCCCGCTTAAAGAACAAAACCATGAAACGGATTCAATTTACACTGCTTTTCCTGTGCGCGATACTGGTTACGGCGCCGATTTTCGCGCAGACGCTTCCCCAGGGTCCCGAATTGCCCGAATTGATGGGACTGAAACCGATGCACATCGCGGGTGATGAGACCGACAGTTTTATGGAAAAAACAGCCTGGGAACTCGTGTTCATGACACCCGACCAGGTCAAGGCGTTTACCGCCAAGTTATGCAACCGTGCGAACTGGGCCAGGCAGATTCTCGCGGAGATGGAAGAGGGGAAACGCCCCGAAGATAACACGGTCGCCCAAAAACTGATCGACGAGTGCAAGAATTGTGTGACGTTCTTGCTCAAACTGGGTGTGATCGCCGGACAGCATACCAATGTCCAAATGAAAAAAAACGACCAGGGTGCGTGGACTTACGAAGTGACACCGGCGCCGGAGTTCAGGACAAATATGTGGCTCACAAAAGCCCCGCAGGCCAAGAAAAAACCGGATGTAATGTGTCCTCCTGTCTGTATGGTAAACTATAAATACTATTTCTGTGAACAACCTTTCGGCGGCGGGAATATACCCACGGTCATTGACGATGATGAAATGTATGTCGCACAAGTATCCTTTGTCTTACTGCGCAACATCGGAATCGTTTATGAATCAGGCGCACTGGCTCTCCTCAAAAAATGGTATCCGGATGATCAGGAGCGGTTTGAGCGCACATATCAGACGTGTCTGCTCTATCTGGACTCCGTGACAAAGGCTATCGAGAACAACGACAAGGTCGAGATCAAATATGAGCCGATGCCCGCAGCGGGCAAGATGAACGCTTCAATGAAGGCCAAGGTGCTGCCGCTGGAGAAAGCCGTCACCGACAAGGTCGTGGACTGTGTCGTGACTTCGGACGGCTGGAAAGTGGAGACCGACGCGACCGGTACGCCGATCCGCCGCGTCATCTACGGTTATTCCATTGTCCAGACCAAACGCGGCAAACAGGCTACACGCGTCTCCTGGGCTGAAGACTATCAGGGAGGCGGCCAATATGGCGCGCTTCACGCGTATGGTGTCGGCGGAGGCAAGTTTTATGTAAAATAAACGCCTGTCCCTTTGCCTGTTACGCGAGACGTGACCTTATCGCACGCGCCAGCGAGCGCTGCAATTGAAAAAACGTAATCCGCCATTGTTGGGGTGCGAGCATCGCACCCCAACATTTTTTTGCGACCAGGTCGTCGGAGTCGTACAGGGCGGTCCGCAGGACGACGGCCCGATGAAAACGCCCCTCCGTATAATTGTCGAAGGCCTGCAGCATCCGACGGTTTTTCTCGCGCTGGGCAGAACGTTGTCCGCTGTTCCGTTCGTTCCAGGAACCCGGAACGCCGGTCCGGTAGACCGACATCCGGTCGGGAAGATAATACATCCCACCGCGCATCGCACCCTGGAGCTGCACGACATAATCGCTGACCAGTACCTCGCGCATCGGCGTCCAGGCACGATAGACGTCGGTCCGGCATAGCAGGGAACTTGTCGCCACAAAACGGCTGCCGCCGCCCAGGATGACGTCTTGCGCCGGAATCAGGGTTTCCCGAAGCCGGGGAGCAACGGAACCTTGCGGCTTGCCGTCGGACGCAAGGACACGCAGGACCCGGTGGGCGCAGATGTCCACATCGGGATGCGCTTCCAACGCCGCCACCTGTTTTCGAAGTTTATGGGGATTGGTCCAATAGTCATCTCCTTCACACAGAGCGACATAGCGTCCTCTGACCAACGGGGCGAGCAGTTGCGGTCCGATAGCCACACCCCGGGACATCCGGTTCTCGGATTCAAGTACGGGCCGGATGATTTCGGGAAAGCGCCGGGCGTAGTCCCGGATCACGTCGGCTGTTCCGTCGGTCGAGGCGTCGTCGTGGACCAGCACCTCGAAGCGGAAGGGTGCTTCCTGCGTCACGAAGCCCTCCAGCGCATCGCGAATCCAGGCTTCGTGGTTGTAAGCCAGGCAGATAACCGTTACAACGATCTCATCCATCGATCAAATCATAGTCGTCGAGCCGTTCGTGAAGTTCTTCCCGGGAGAGGAACATCATTGCGTCGAGAATCGAGAGATTCGCGGTGAACGGCTGGCCGAATTGCGGGTACGGGGTCTGCCGCCCTTTTAAAAACCGCAGCCGTATGCCGTGGCGGGCAAAATCGTCTCCCCGGTACAGCGCCATACCGCCGATGGCGTTGAGGTAGGTATCCGCATTCAACCGGTGACAGAAGTCGTAGATCCGTTCCTCCCGTTTGAAAAGACTGTTGCCGGCCAGGCCGGAAGTGAATCCCAGCGGCGTGGTGATGCCCAGCCAGCCGCAGATTTCGCGGATGGATGCGGTCAGGAAAGCGGCCAGGTTGCGCTCGGGGTTGCAGAGAATGTGTTCCACGATGGGATAGACGTCTCGGAAACAGGGCGCCTTATGGTATGCCATTTCTATGGTCTTCAGCTTGTCGGCAAGGCGGACGGGTGCGAATTCCGAATCGCAGATGAGTTTGAAGCAGCTTCGTGCACGGACCTCCATCCGAAGATACTGCGGTTTGCCCTGTACCAGGATATGGTTTCGTGTGATCCAGCCTTTCCTGATGAAGGCATAATCGTCGCCGACCAGGAAGAGGTCGGCTGCGTGAATCAACTGCCAGTAAGGAAAATAGGGCAGGAGATAGGGCTGATTGGCGGCAAGGATCATAGCAGGTCGCAATATCGGAGCAGTTCCGGGTCGTCGGTATGCAGGGAGCAGGCCTTGCGGTTGTCGCCCACGTTTGTCACGGGCAGGCTGGAGCAGCGGAACATTCCCGAATCGAAATAACGGTCGTCCACGCAGAGCATCATCCCGCAGAAATAGTCGTCGAACGAAGTTCCCTCCCAAATCGTGGGACAGGTGCGTTGGGGCAGGAAAGGCTGCAGGACCATCGAATCGGCCGGTCCTTCCCAAAGCCGTTCCCATTGCTCCGGACTGGTCAACGGACCGGCGCATACGCCTTCACTCTTGCCCAGACGCCAGGGTTTGAGGATATATCCGTCTTTGTGTATTTGGGCGTCCCGTACGGCATCTCCTCCTTCCGCACAGATGTACGTCGGGATGGCGTGCGTGCGGAGGAAAACGCTTTCGTCGGGCGTCAGGCAGTTGTCCGTAAACGCATCTTCGAACCACAGGCGCATAAAGCGCTTGTCGTGGAGGAGGAAGATATTGCGCAGGTCGCTGTAAAGGCCCAGATCCAGCATCGCACGGATGGAATCGTCCTCCAGGGCCATCAGATCGCGCTGGTTGAGGGCGCTGACGAGGAACGCATCGTGCGACCATTCCTGGCGCCGGGCATCCACTTCGTTGAATTCCAGTACGTTGACTTCGCAGCCGCAGGCTTCGTAAAAGCGTTTGTAAAGGCGGATTTCGCTGGTCCGGTCGCTGCTTTTGAACACAAAGATCCGCTTCCGGCCACCCGGCAGGCCGCGCATATGGTCGAGCAGCTCCCCGTAACGCGAATAGCGGGATGCACCGGGGAAACGCTGCAGGAAAAGATCCGCCGCCCGTTCTGAAAACCAGCTCATAAAGATGCCGTGTGCGAAGAACCGCGACGTGATCTCGCAGAGTTTCAGTTCGCCCGATGCCGTGACCAGGTAGTCCGGCCTCCAGGTGCCGGCCCGGAACGGATAGGCACGCTGCCACGACAACAGTTCCAGTTCCCGTTCACCCAGCGGCATCCAGCGGGGCACATAGTCTTCGTAGTGCAGGGCAAAATGCTCCGCGCATTTATACAGCACGGCGTGGAGCCGGCGCAGTTCGTCGCGCCGGGCACTTGTGATGCCGACGGGCCGGTCGTGATACCAGCGCAGATAGTAGTCGGCCAGATCACTGTACATCGGCAAAGAGACGGGATTGATATCCCAGGCACTGGAAACCGTTCCGATTGATCAAAGGAATCTGTTCTTCCGTGATACCCAGTTGTTTACGCACCCAATAACAGATACTTACACTCATTCCGAGCGTGTTGGTGAAACACATCATCCGGCCGAGATGCGTCGCGCTGACGGCACGGTCGGGTGCCGTCCGGCCCCGTTGCTTGCGGTGGTCGGCGTTCGAGGGCAGCAGATAATCCTCGTAAAGCTGCCGTTCCAGCGTGCGGTCGAAACGGCCGAGCAGCGGACCGAGCATCGCCAGGTTTTCCATGCAGACCGTCAGGAATTCCGGTTTATAATTGCGGATGCCGGCTTTGTGAAGCATCCCGAAGAAGCTCCGGATATTTCCTTCGGTCAGGAAAGGCGTGAATATGGGCTGGACAAGTGCGGAGTCAGACGGGATGCCGCGGCTGCGGCACGCCTGTACGGCTTTCAGCCGTTCTTCGATGGGTGCGGCGCCGGGTTCGAGGAGCGTCCTCAGGGCGGGAGGCATCATCGAGACGCTCGTATTGAACTGCATCCGGCTGCGCAGGCGGGCGAAAAGGTCGAGAATCGTCTCGCCGTTGTCGGCAATCTGCAGATGTGCTTCTCCGGCCTTCGAGGCGATGAAGAGCCGGGCCCGCGAACCGGGATTGCGGCGGAAATGCTCCTCGAATTCCCGCAGAATCCGATGGGCGACGCCCGTTTGCAAGGTGGCTTCCTGCAGGGCTTCCGTTTTCGGCGAGAAATAGTAGTAGTGGTTCCGGTTCTCGCTTCCGGCTCCGTTGCGGCTTTCGAGCAGGCGGCGGACGTAGAGCGGATAGTTATCATCGACCACGAGCGGCTGTTCGTGCACGCCGTCGGTGACCAGGCAGTATTGGCATCCCACACCGCAGCCCCGGACCGGGTTGATCTCGTAGGTCAGGGTCGGGCAGCGGCCCGTGTAGTTGTGGATTTCGTCGGGAATCGAGCAGGGGTCGAAGGAATCGACGCGGCATTGCCGTCGTGGTAGCAGGGTATGTTCCGCCAGCCTTCGGGCGAAAATGCGCGACCCTTCGGAGAGGGCGGCCAGCGTTTCCGGAGCGGGTTTGACCTGAACCCCGAGCACACGCAGATACTCTTCGTCCACAAGCGGGGGAACGAAGCCGTCAAGGGTATAAAGATTTTCCGCGACCGGATACACCGGAATCAGGTCCAGAACACGCATAACGGAGGTTTTTCACACAAAAATACAACTTTTGAAAATATTGGTAAAAGGATTTGCGATTTTGGTAAACTATTTGTATATTTGCGCATTGTTAGTTTTTGTGGATAATTATGAATACACCTGCTGAACTGAAATACACGAAAGATCACGAATGGGTCCGCGTCGAAGGCGACGAGGCCATCGTAGGTATTACGGATTTCGCCCAGAGCGAGCTGGGTGACATTGTTTTCGTCGATATCCAGACCGAAGGCGAGACGCTTGCCAAAGAGGAAGTGTTCGGAACCATCGAGGCTGTCAAGACGGTAGCGGACGCCTTCATGCCGGTTTCCGGCGAGGTGGTGGAAGTCAATCCCGCCCTGGAAGGTGCGCCCGAACTCGTGAACTCCGACCCCTATGGGGAAGGATGGATGATCAAGATCAAATTCTCCGACCCGTCGGAATTTGATACCCTCCTTTCTGCTGCGCAGTACGAGGAAATAATCTGATTTGTAAAAATCAAAAATGTGATGTGTTCAAGGGGAGTCCCAACCGGGATTCCCCTTGGTTATTTTTATAGCGGCTGATGCCGCTGTTACATCATCTTGAGGGCTTTCTTGATGAGTTCTTCGACGGTGTAGTCGGACTTTTCCTTGAGGAGTTTGTCGAGGGTCTTCTCGACGGCGGGTTTGGCGAAGCCGAGCATTGTCAGGGCGCCGAGCGCCTCGTCGCGCACCGGTGAAACGGTGGTCGCTGTCTCAAACGGGATTTCCCCGCCGCCCTTGCCGATCTTGTCCTTCAGATCGATGATCACCCGCTGGGCGGTCTTCAGCCCGATGCCCTTGACGGCCTTGAACTTGTTCACGTCGCCCGTCAGCACGGCTTCCTTCACCTCGTCGGCAGTCATTGCCGAAAGGATCATCCGGGCTGAACCCGGACCGACTCCGCTGACGGAAATCAGCTGCACGAATACGGCGCGCTCGGCCTTGTCGGCGAAGCCGAAGAGCGATTCGTCGTCTTCACGGACGAGATGGTAGGTATAGATCTTTACCGCCTTTCCCCGGTCATTCTGGAGTTTTGAAAAGGTGCTCAGCGAGATGAGCAGGTCGTAGCCGACGCCGCAGGCTTCCACGATGGCGTCGGTGGGGGTGATTTCTTCCAGGGAACCGGTGATATATTCGTACATGGGGCTGTGGTTTATGAATTATTCCGTAAAAATAGTTATTTTTGCAAGAATATGGATGTAAGAAGTCTTTTTCCGGCATTGGACCGGCAGGTTTACGGCAAACCGCTGATCTATTTCGACAATGCGGCGACGGCCCAGCGGCCGCTGCCCGTGCTCGAACTGCAGCAGCGCCTTTGCGTGGAAGCCAACGGCAACATCCACAGGGCCATCCATTTCCTGAGCGCCGAAGCGACCGACCGCTATGAAGCCGGCCGGGAAGCCGTACGCCGTTATCTCAACGCGCCGGCCCGGGAAAACGTGGTCTTCACCAGCGGTACGACCGCCTCCGTCAATCTGGTGGCGACCTGTTTTTGCCAGCGCTTTCTGGGCGCGGGCGACCGAATCCTGATTTCGGAGGCCGAGCACCACAGCAATCTCGTGCCGTGGCAGTTGGCTTGCCAGCGTTGCGGCGCTTCGCTCGAGGTGTTGCCGGTCGATGAAAGGGGAGAGTTGTCTCCCGGGGAACTCGACCGGCGTTTGCAGGCGGCCGCCGGCCGCATCAAACTGGTGGCGGTCGCGCATATCTCCAATGTGCTGGGTATCGTCAATCCGGTGCAGGAGATCGTGGAGACTGCCCATCGTCACGGCGTTCCGGTACTTATCGACGGGGCGCAGGGAATCGTCCACGAGCCGGTCGACGTGCAGGTACTCGACTGTGACTTCTATGCTTTCTCCGGTCATAAAATCTATGCGCCCACCGGTATTGGCGTGCTCTACGGCAAGACGGAATATCTCGACGCGATGCCGCCCTATATGGGTGGCGGCGAGATGATCGACACGGTGACCTTCGAGAAGACCACCTACGCCCCGTTGCCGCTCAAATTCGAGGCCGGTACGCAGAATTACGTGGCGGCCGCGTGTTTCGTGCCCGCCCTGGACGTGGCGCGGGCGATGGCGGAGGACGCTGACCTGCAGACCGCCCAACGGGCGATGCGGGACTATCTGCTGGACGAACTGGGAAAGATCGACGGGCTGCGTATCTACGGGCTTCCGCGCGATCCCGAGCGGAAGATTCCGCTCTTTTCCTTCTCGGTGGAAGGTGCGTTCCCGGCCGATCTGGCCCAGATTCTCGACAAAGCCGGAATTGCGGTACGGTCGGGCCACGTGTGCGCCGAGCCGCTGCTGCACCGCTATGGCCAGACCTCCATCCTGCGGGCCTCGCTGGCCCCGTACAATACCCTGGCGGAGTGCGAAGCTTTCGTAGCGGCGCTCCGGCGGGCCATCAATATGCTGCGATGAAAACGATACAGGAAATACAGTCCGAAATCGTCGAAGAATTCTCCGTCTTCTCCGACTGGATGGACAAATACGAATATCTCATCGAACTGGGCAAGAATATGCCGTTGATCGACGAGAAAGACAAGACGGAAGGAAACCTGATCCGTGGCTGCCAGTCGCGGGTGTGGCTTTCCTGCCGCAATGAGGATGGCCGGCTGCATTTTGCCGCCGACAGCGACGCCATCATCACCAAGGGCATCATCTCGCTGCTGCTCAAGGTCTATGACGGGCAGACGCCCGGCGATATCCTCGCCGCAAACGAAGATTTCATCGCCCGGATCGGCCTCAAGGAGAACCTTTCACCGACCCGGGCGAACGGCCTGGTCTCGATGATTCAGACGATCAAGGGCTATGCGGCGGCTGCCCTGGAAACGAAAAAGCCGGCGCCGGACGGCGACATCGAGGCTGATATCGTGGCGGCGCTCCGCAACGTGTACGATCCGGAGATACCGGTGAATGTGTATGATCTGGGTCTCATCTATGGAATCAAGGGCGACGAGACGGGAAAGGTGTCGGTGACGATGACGCTTACCGCCCCCAACTGCCCGATTGCCGACGAAGTGGTGGCACAGGTGCGCGAAGCGGTGCTGGACGTGCCGGGCGTGACAGATGTGGCAGTGGAACTCGTCTTCGAGCCGGAATGGAATACCGACATGATGAGCGAGGAAGCCAAACTGGAACTGGGAATGCTATGATTTACCTGGTGTTAGGATCGAATCTGGGCGACCGGGAGTGGAATCTGGAACAGGCCAAGGCGCTGCTGGCCGAGCGTTTGCGCGTGGATATGCTCTGTTCACAGATCCTGGAGACGGAAGCGCTGGGTTTCGACGGGCCTCCGTTTCTCAATCAGGCGGTCTGCTTCGAAAGCGACGTTACGCCCGAGGACCTGCTCGACATTTGCCAGGACATCGAAGAACAGTTGGGCCGGCCCCGGCACAAAGCGGAGTACGATGCGGACGGCCACCGGGTTTTCCGCAACCGGACCATCGACATCGATATCCTCCGTTTCAATGACCGGGAAATCCGCACGGAACGGCTCGTGATACCGCATCCCCAGCTATGGGAGCGGCCGTATGTACAGGAATTATTAAACGATATTACGATATGACACAGGAAGAAGTTTTCAAAACCCTCGTGGCCCACGCCAAGGAATACGGGTTCATTTTCCAATCCAGCGAGATCTATGACGGCCTGAGCGCCGTGTACGACTATGGCCAGATGGGCGTCGAGATGAAAAACAATATCAAAAAATATTGGTGGGAGGCGATGGTCCACCTCAACGACAACATCGTGGGTATCGACTCGGCCATCTTTATGCATCCCCGCATCTGGGAGGCCTCCGGCCACGTAGGTGCCTTCAACGACCCGCTCATCGACAACAAGGACTCCAAGAAGCGCTACCGGGCCGACGTACTCATCGAAGATTATCTGGCCAAGCTCGAGGAAAAGATGAACAAGGAAGTCGAAAAAGGCCGCCGCAAATGGGGGGAAAGCTTCGACGAAGCGCAGTTCCGCGCCACCAACCCGAACGTCCTGCGCAGCAAGACCAAATATGACGAAGTCCACGCGCGGATGACCAAGGCCCTCAACGACAACGACCTGAAGGAACTCCGCCAGATCATCGTGGATTGTGAGATCGCCTGCCCGATCTCCGGTACCAAGAACTGGACCGACGTGCGTCAGTTCAACCTGATGTTCAGCACGCAGCTGGGCAATGTGGACGGTGGTGTGGGTACCATCTACCTGCGTCCCGAGACCGCCCAGGGCATTTTCGTCAACTTCCTCAACGTCCAGAAGACCGGCCGTATGAAGGTGCCTTTCGGCATCGCGCAGATCGGCAAGGCTTTCCGCAACGAGATCGTGGCGCGCCAGTTCATCTTCCGTATGCGCGAATTCGAGCAGATGGAGATGCAGTTCTTTGTCCGTCCGGGCGAGGAGATGAAGTGGTTCAACCAGTGGAAACAGACGCGTCTGGCCTGGCACAAAGCCCTCGGCCTGGGCGACGAAAAATACCGCTTCCACGACCACGAAAAGCTGGCCCACTATGCCAACGCCGCCACGGACATCGAATTCGAATTCCCGTTCGGCTTCAAGGAGCTCGAAGGCATCCACAGCCGCACCGACTTCGACCTGTCGCAGCACCAGAAGTTCTCCGGCCGCAAGATCCAGTATTTCGATCCCGAGACCAACGAAAGCTACACGCCGTACGTCATAGAGACCTCCATCGGTCTCGACCGCACCTTCCTGGCCGTGCTTTCGTCATCCTATTGCGAGGAAGCGCTGGAAGGCGGCGAGACCCGCGTGGTGCTCCGCCTGCCCGCCTGCCTGGCGCCCGTGAAACTCGCCGTGCTGCCGCTGGTCAAGAAAGACGGCCTGCCGGAGAAAGCCCGCGAGATCCTCGACAGCCTGCGCTTCGACTTCAACTGCCAGTATGACGAGAAAGATTCCATCGGCAAGCGCTACCGCCGCCAGGATGCCATCGGCACGCCGTATTGCATCACGATCGACCACGACACGCTCCAGGACGGCTGTGTGACGCTGCGCGACCGTGACACGATGCAGCAGGAGCGCATCCCCATCGAACGCCTGCACGATATCGTCGAACAGCGCGTGAGCATGAAACCGCTGTTCCGGAAGATCCACAAGATCTAGGGTTTCGCTGGAGATTAAGTCGCTGACGGACAGTTGTTTTTATGAAATCGCCCTCCCCCTGCAAGGGGAGGGCGATTTTGCCTTAAGCGGTGGTTAACAGGAAGTTAGCCTTCAGGGGTAAAATTAATCGCTGGGGATTGTGCTCGCGGGGCTGCGCATTCCCCGGTCGGTGAGCAAGCTCCCTGTCCGGCCAATAACGAAAACAGCCGGCTGCAAGCAGCCGGCTGTGTATCAGGTGTTTGCGGTGAGGGGGGGATTCGAACCCCCGGTACGGTTGCCCGTACGTCAGTTTAGCAAACTGGTGGTTTAAGCCACTCACCCACCTCACCGTGTTATACCGGGGCACTGCCCCGGGCCCCTCGCTCCGGCCTTGCTATCACACAAGGCTCTCGCTGCCCGGTCTCCGCTAGCGGCTGATGCCACAAGGCTGCGTGCTGGCAGACGAGGGAATGCAAAGATAGGGGGTTTTCTGAAATACGCCAAATTTTTTTCGGAATTATCCCTTTTGATGTTGTAAATAACAATATAAGAGCCGTAGTTTTGTACTTACGGCTCTTTTTGTGTCAATGATTATATATCACCCCCAAACCAGTATTCAAGGTCATACACACCAGGCTCTTTCTTTTTCTTTGATTTAGAAGTATTTCTTTGTTTTTCCTGTTTTGTTTTATCTTTAATTTCCTTTGCTGCTTTTTGCTTTTCCCATCGCTCTTTCCAATAACCTTCTCTATGACGGTCAGGTTTATCTTTGTAATAACCTTCTCTATGTCTGTCTGCCTCGTTCAAGGTTCTTGTGATACATTCTTTAATCATCATTCTTAATTCTGATTCTTTCAGTTTGATGGTGTTGGTGCTTTTTGTTAGTTTTTGAGGTGGCAAATTTGAGGTGTCGTTCCATGCGATAATCTTACCTGACGATAACCCCAAAGGGTCGGTGTAAACTCCGTTCTCCGTAAATGCTTTTATAGCCGTTGCAATAAGTTCAGTATCGGTATCCGTCAAAAGCCACGATGCATATTGAATATGACCTACAGAGAATTGTGGTTTAACATTATTGCCAGCATCTGTCTTGACCCTCGTCTTATTGATTGTCTTTTGAGGGAAATCAATACCCTTTTCCGCACACTCTTCTTCGTTGGGGGCAAAAGAAATGGCAATATTAGTGCTTTTGTTGAGTTTTGGCAGTAATGGGTCCTCATCTCTCTGTTCTTTATTCTTATTGAACCAAGTTGAAAGATTAACCCCGTGGTCTGATATCCGAAGCCTCAAATATAAACCATTTGGTAAAACATAGTCTTGATATGTTGAGATATCCTCTCGTTTTAATCCGAGACTATTTAGAACCATGTTTATAAGTTCCTCCGAACTATATGTATGTGTAGATGTTATCGTTTCCATTTGCATATTACAATTATTCCAGTTATTTTTGCATTGAACCTACGCAACAATCGGCAATGACAGTAGAAAGCCTGCGAATGGTGGACTATCCGAGGGTGCTACGAGTAGCGGACAGAGCGTATGGACAAAGAGAGCGAGGTAATCGCTCTTTTTTCTTATAAATACTTTGAAATTCAGTAAAATCCGAGAAAACTATGCAGCAACGGATAGTTTCACGAGATTTGTAAATCCGTCCTCTACCTTGCGATGATTCATACGGAAGCAGAACTCGTCCATATATGTCTGCATATGCTTGACGGAGACATGGTGGTAGACACCATATACGCCACGCTTCACGATTGCCCAAAAGGATTCAATACCGTTGGTATGCTTTCCGTCACCCTTGGAGAACTCAACCTCATGGTTCACCATGATACGGATGAAATTCTTTGTGTTCTCCACCCTTCCCTCGTCAATGACATTGTAGCCACTGTATTGGTCAGTCATAACCGTAGTGCCTTCCTTGCAAGCATCGTTCAGTACCTTCAGCAACTGCTTGCCCGTTAGTTTCTGCCCATTGGCATTGGCGGTAGCCACAACACAATGCACCCTGCCACTACTTCTTTCCTTAACACCGATAACAGGGGTTTTGGAAGAAGAACCACGCCCACGCTTATTGTATTTCTCGTTGGTTTCACGCTCGTTATGGATGTTCTCCTTGCGAGGCTTTCCACCCACATAAGTTTCATCCACTTCCACAATGGCTTCAAAGCAATCCTTGTATTCCTCCTTGCCCATCATTTCACGGATAAGGTGCAGCATTCTCCAAGCACCCTTATAGGATTTCATACCAAGTTCCCTCTGCAACTGACAAGCAGAGATACCCTTCTTGGCTACCATCACAAGGTTCATGGCATAAAGCCACATACGAATGTCAAGGTGGGTATTCTCAAAGATAGTCCCTGTCAGGACAGAGAAATGGGACTTGCAATTGTTGCAATACAAATCCTTGCCGTTGTTAGTATTGTCACGGTAGATACTGTGAACACAACCGCAGAACGGGCACACATAAGTGCCGTTGTATTTAACCTTGATGATGAAGTCAATGGCAGACTTCTCTGTGGGGAAACGCTTATGGAAATCAAAAATAGTCATAGTTCAAGTCCTTTTAACCTAAATCTATGACTATATACCCTAAAAGTCCAGGATTCTTACAACACTAAAAGGGATAATTCCGATTTTTTTTATCTTTGCGGCCTATCGGGATGTGGCGCAGTTGGTAGCGCACTTGGTTTGGGACCAAGGAGTCGCACGTTCGAGTCGTGTCATCCCGACGTGGAAGTCGATAAAGGCAAGATCAAGGAGCCCGGTCTCGGGCGTTTGCTGCTCGGCGCATTGGCGCTGGGCAGTGCTATTCTGTTGGGTTTCGTGCTGGGCCTTCGGGCTGGCGACCGCGATCGGAACGAGGTTCCGCCCGTGGCCGGAATCGCGATGCCCGTTCCGGATACCCTTGCCTTGCAGGATACGGTCGCAACCGCGCCCGAACCGGAACCGGCGGAGCCGGCGCCCGGTTTCTCCAAGCAGGAAATCGCGCTCGGTTTGGAGTATCTTGCTTCACACAACCGTTGGAATCGCGAGGAAATGGAAAAGATCGCCGTCCTTGCAGGCCTGTGGGATGCGGTCAATACGTATGCGGTCGATGAGATCCGCCGTTACAACGAAACGCTCGTTTCCACGTCGCTGACAGCCATTGTCGACGGACTGGAGCGGACGCCCAAACACGGATTCTATACGTCGACAGGCGACAGCAATATCACGCTGAGTACGTATATCAAACACTTGCGATAAAAAAAGAAGCCCGCGACCGGGCTTCTTTTTTTAATAGAACTTCCTGATGAAAGCGTTGTAGTCTTTTGTGGCTTCTTTCTCGAAGGCGCGCCGCGCCCGGAAGACTTCGCGTTGCTGGGTGCTGGGGTCAAAGGAAGCGTCCCATCCGTCCACATACTTCCAATAAAAATGGTTCGGATACTTCTTGCGAAGGTCCTTGCCGTCCGTCATATGCCTTTTCTCGGCTTCCTGAGCGGTCTTAAAGCGTCCCAGTCCGGCCGGCGCTTCGGTTATGCCGGCATACCAGGGGACATAGACTTCGCAGCAGGGATGGCCCATTGCGTTCCACATCACGCAGCCCGTCTCGAAGTCGAGGGTGGGGCGGAGCTGGAAGATGGAGGAAAGGATGGTGTTGTCGTTGCAGATGCTGTTGACCAGGTGTCCCTCTGCATCGGCCGGATGGTGGAGGGCCAGGACGTTCATCATATCACGGATCGAGACCTTTTTCATCGGGGTGGAAGCGAATTCACCCGGACGGTCAGCGCCGAAGAAGTAATTCCAGGCCTGCTTGTGGCGGCTGATGCTGTTGACCGACGACAGGGATTTCTCGGAGGCGTAGGCCTTGGCGAAGTTGAAGGCGCCGTCCTTGTCGGGATCGTACCAGCCGCGCGAGACGGCGTATTCCACCAGGTCGTCGCTGCCTGCGAAATTCTCTTCGTCGTCGAGATCGACTTCACCGATGACATAGTAGTTCGGAATGGTCATCACTTTGTCGTCGGGAACGCGCTGGGCCACCCAGTGCTTGCCTTTGACGACGGAGACAACCCATCCTTCCGAGGGGTCGGCCACAATGTAGGAACGGCCGCTGCCCTTGTAGCCGAACGTCTCGACCAGGGTGCCGATCAGCACCACGGCTTCACGGGCGGTGCGGGCGTATTTGGCGACCGAAGTGCGCACCTCGTAGAGCACGCCGTTGCCGGAAATATCCCCTTTGTCTTCGCGGGAAGGGCAGCCGTTGGAGGCCACCGAAACGCCGAACTGGTTCATCAGGACATCGGACACCTCCATTCCCGGAAATTCGCACCAGATGTAGCGCAGGTTCTTGTCGGTAGCCGGAACAACGTAGATGTTGAGCATCTGCTCACCGCTGTCGTCTTCGTTGTGTGCCATCAGTACGGAACCGTCGACCGTTGCATTCCGGCCGGCGATGACGGAAAAACAGTTTTCGTCCTGCGCGGCGGCCAGGCTCAGGCCGAAACACAGGAGCGCGAGGGAAAAGAGTATCTTTTTCATACGATCGGGATTTATCTCGGGTTAACCAGCCAAAGATAATAAAAATCAATCACATTTTTGCTATCTTTGCAAGTTAAAATTAAAAAGAGTAAAATGGCTTTGAAATGCGGTATCGTGGGATTGCCGAATGTCGGTAAATCGACCCTCTTCAATTGCATCAGTTCTTCGAAGGCGCAGGCGGCGAATTTCCCCTTCTGCACCATCGAACCGAACATCGGGTCCACGACGGTACCCGACAACCGGCTCACGGTCCTGACCGAAATCTGCCACCCGAAGCGGACCATTCCCGCTACGGTGGAGATCGTGGACATTGCGGGTCTGGTGAAGGGAGCCAGCCGGGGCGAGGGCCTGGGCAATCAGTTTTTGGCCAACATCCGGGAGACCGATGCCATCCTGCACGTCCTGCGCTGCTTTGACGACCCGAACGTGACGCACGTCGACGGCAGCGTCGATCCGGTCCGCGACAAGGAGATCATCGATATCGAACTGCAGATCAAGGATCTGGAGACGGTGACCAACCGTTTGTCGAAACTGCAGAAGCAGGCCCAGACGGGCGGCGACAAGCAGGCGAAGAAAGCCGTGGACGTGCTGCTCCGCTACAAGGATGTCCTCGAACAGGGCCGTAATGCCCGCGAAGTGGAGCTGGAAAACGCGGAGGAGGTCCGGATTGCGCGGGAATTCTGCCTGCTGACCAACAAGCCCGTACTCTATGTCTGCAACGTGGACGAGAATGCGGCTGCGACGGGGAATGCCTATGTCGAGGCGGTGCGCCAGGCGACGGCGGGCGAAGACGCCCAGATCCTGGTGATTTCCGCGAAGATCGAATCCGAGATTTCGGAGCTCGACGACCCGGAAGAACGCGCGATGTTCCTTTCGGAGATCGGGCTGGAAGAATCGGGCGTGGTCCGGCTCATCCAGGCGGCCTATGCGCTGCTCAACCTGCAGACCTTCTTTACGGCGGGTGCCGACGAGTGCCGTGCCTGGACCATCCGGCGGGGCGACAAGGCACCGCAGGCGGCCGGCGTGATCCATACCGATTTCGAAAAGGGTTTCATCCGGGCCGAGGTCATCAAATATGAGGATTTCGTGACTTTGCGCAGCGAAGCGGCCTGCCGGGCGGCGGGCAAGATGGCCAGCGAGGGCAAGGAATATGTGGTGCAGGATGGCGATATCATGCACTTCCTCTTCAACGTATAATCTAAAAAATCAATCAATAAGATGAAAAAGATTCTTTTTGTGTTTGCCTTGGCAGCCGTCGTCCTGACCGGCTGCAACAAGAAATCCCTTCCTCCGGTGGCGGAGCCGTCGTGGTACACCAACACGACGTATTTTGCGGAAAAGAACGGCCTGTATTCGGAACTGCCGGTTTATCCGAAAAACATCGTGATGGTCGGAGACGATTATATCGACCGGGGCCTCTGGAATGAGTTCTACGGCGATACCACCGTCAAGAACCGTGGCATTACCTACGATGCCACCGACCACGTGCTGTACCGCATCGACCGGATCGCGAAGCAGAAGCCGGGCAAGATTTTCGTCAGCGCCGGTCTCAACGACCTGCTTCACGGCACCGCCGTCGACACGATCGTTGCCAATGTCAAGCACATCTTCACCCGCGTGTCGAAGCTTTCGCCTGAAACGAAGTGCTATTATATGAATATCGTGCTGAGCCCGGTCCTCAACGAGGAGCAGAAAGCGGCCGGCGCTAAAGTCAATGAGGCTATCCACGAGTATGCCAAAGGCGGTGCCTTTGAGTGCATCGACGTGAACGCCGCCCTGCAGCAGGGCATCGAGGACGGCCGCTTCTCCTGGGACGGCGGCAAACTGCTCAACGGCGCCGGTTACTCGGCCCTGGCAAAGGCCATCGAACGCCAGATCGGCAAACCGGCTCTCAACCTGCCGGACGATCGCGAATATCCGCTCGAGGTCTCGGATTATTACAAGCACCGGGTTTCCATGCTTCGTTCCCTTCCCAAGGAGAAAGGCCGGATTGTCATGCTGGGCAACAGTCTGACCAACAACGCTCCCTGGCCGGAACTCTTCCCGCTTGGCTATATCGTCAACCGCGGTATCAGCGGTGACGTGGTGGACGGTGTCCACCAGCGGATCGATATGTTCGAAGGCACCAAGCCCGACAAGTTCTTCCTGATGACGGGCACCAACGATTTCGTGAACGATCCTGAAGTTTCGGCCCTCAAGGTCTGGGAGCGTTTCGAGTCGCTGATCAAGGATATCCGGGAACAGTATCCCACGACCTGGCTGTATGTACAGAGCATCCTCCCGATGAACCCGAAATCTCCGTATTATGCCGGCTTCAACGAAAAGGCGGCCGAGGTCAACAAACTGCTCGACGCCGGTAAGGAACGCTACAGTTATGTCTATCTGGATATTGCGAGCCTGGTTTCCGACGGAAACGGTGATCTGAAGGATGAGTGCACCTGCGACGGCATCCATCTTTCCGCCACGGGCTACTTCATCTGGTCGGCCGAACTGGCCAAGGGTCTGCGCATGATGCAGAACCTGGATCCCACGGAAATGCTTTTTGAGAAAAACTAAATATGTACCGTACACATACTTGTGGAGAATTGCGACTCAGCGATGCGGGCCAGACCGTAACCCTGGCCGGCTGGGTTCAGAAAAGCCGCCGGATGGGCGGTATGAGTTTCGTTGACATCCGCGACCGCTACGGCATCACGCAGCTGCGCATCGATGAGACGACCGATCCGAAGATCAGTGAGACCGTGGCCCGTCTCGGCCGCGAGTTCGTGATCCAGGCGACCGGCGTGGTCGAGGAACGCCAGAGCAAGAATGCCAAGATTCCGACGGGCGAGATCGAGATTCGCCTGACGGACCTGAAGGTTCTCAACGCTTCGCTGACGCCGCCCTTTACCATCGAGGACGAATCGGACGGCGGCGAGGATATCCGGGCGAAATACCGGTATCTCGACTTGCGCCGGGGACCGCTGAAGCGCGCCCTGATGCTTCGTCACCGGATGGCGCACGAAGTGCGGAACTATCTCGACGGAAAGGGCTTCCTGGAAATCGAGACCCCGTTCCTCATCAAATCGACGCCGGAAGGTGCCCGCGACTTCGTGGTTCCCTCCCGTATGAACCCCGGCGAATTCTACGCCCTGCCGCAGAGCCCCCAGACCTTCAAGCAGCTGCTGATGGTGGCGGGCTACGACCGCTATTTCCAGATTGTCCGCTGCTTCCGCGACGAAGACCTGCGCGCTGACCGCCAGCCCGAGTTCACGCAGATCGACTGCGAGATGAGCTTCGTGGAGCAGGAAGACGTGCTCGAAGTGTTCGAAGGCATGATGCGGCACCTTTTCAAAGAAGTGATCGGTGTGGAGATTGCGCCGAAGATTCCGCGGATGAGCTGGTACGACGCTATGGACAACTACGGTTCCGACAAGCCCGACATCCGCTACGGAATGAAGATTCACGAGATTACCTCGTTGGTTCAGGGACACGGCTTCAGCGTCTTCGACAGCGTGGAATACGTGGGTGCGATCGCCGTTCCCGGCTGTGCCGGGTACACCCGCAAGCAGACCGACGAACTCACCGAGTGGGTGAAACGCCCGCAGGTGGGCGCCAAAGGCCTGGTCTACATTAAAGTGAACGAAGACGGTTCCGTCAAGTCATCGGTCGACAAGTTCTACACACCGGAAGAAGTACAGGCCATCGCCGCCGCCGCCGGCGCTCAGAAGGGCGACCTGGTGCTGGTGCTCTGCGGAGCCAAACGCAAGGCCCAGACGATGCTCGGCGTGCTCCGCATCGAGATGGGCAACCGCCTCGGCCTGCGCAATCCGCACGAATATGCCCCTCTATGGGTGGTGGACTTCCCGCTCCTGGAATGGGACGACGAGACGCAGCGCTTCTATGCGATGCATCATCCGTTCACGGCTCCGAAGCCGGAACACCTGGACTGGTTCTACAGCAACAGGAAGGAAGACCTCGAGCGCGTCTGCGCCAACGCCTACGACTTCGTGCTCAACGGCGTGGAGCTGGGCGGCGGCTCGATCCGTATCCACGAGGCCGATGTCCAGCAGCGGATGTTCGAGGTGCTCGGCATCTCGAAGGAAGACGCCGACTATAAGTTCGGCTTCATCATCAACGCATTCAAGTTTGGCGCCCCGCCGCACGGCGGCCTGGCGTTCGGTTTCGACCGCGTCTGCGCCCTCTTCGGCGGCCAGGAGACCATCCGCGACTACATCGCCTTCCCGAAGAACAATATGGGACGCGACGTGATGCTCGACGCGCCTTCGCGCATCGACGACGTCCAGATGGACGAACTGTTCCTGCGGAGCACGGCGCCGGAGAAATAATCCGACGATCGTTATGCCCGTGGCGCTGGGAAACCTGTGAATCAGCGACTTAGCAAAAATCGGTTGCGTTAAAATACGCAACCGATTTTGTTTAAAGTGCTGATAATCTGACAGCTATGCGCCACGGATGATTTCTTCAGCGGCGGCACGCATGGCGTCGAAGAGAGGACCGTCGTTGAGGGCGGCGGGGGTTCCCGCGTCACCGCTTTCGCAGACGCTCTGCACGAGCGGAATCTGGCCCAGGAGCGGCAGGTCGTATTTGTCGGCGATCAGTTGGCCGCCGTCGCGGCCGAAGATGTAGTAGCGGTTCTCCGGCAGTTCGGCGGGCGTGAACCACGACATGTTTTCGATGATGCCCAGGATGGGTTTTTCCACCTGCGGGTTGCGGTAGAGATTGACGCTCTTCTCCACGTCGGCCAGGGCTACGGCCTGCGGCGTGGTGACGATGACGGCCCCGCTCAAAGGAATGTCATGGACCAGGGAGATGTGGATGTCGCCGGTTCCCGGCGGCAGGTCGATGAGCAGGAAGTCGAGTTTGCCCCATTTCACCTGAAGGATCATCTGCTTGAGGGCGTTGCAGGCCATCGGGCCGCGCCAGATGAGTGCCTGTTCCGGCCGGGCGAAGTAGCCGATGCTCATCCATTTGACGCCGTATTTCTCGATCGGGCAGATGATTTCCTTGCAGTCTTCGGTGAGTTCCGCGTCGATGGGGAGCGGCTGGCCCATCTCATCGTAGACCTCCACTTCGGGGATGGCTTTTTCGGTGCCGGTCATCTTCGGGATGGAGGGGCCGTACACGTCGGCGTCGGCCAGACCGACTTTATAGCCCATCCGGGCCAGGGTTACGGCCAGGTTGACGGCGACGGTGGATTTTCCGACGCCGCCTTTGCCGGAGGCGACGGCGATGATGTGCCCTACGTCCTGAAGTTGCTCCATTCCCAGTTCGAGCGGCCGTTTTTTCGGCTTGGGCTTCGGTGGATTGGGGTTATAGGGGCCTTTGATCTCGAAAGGTTTCATATTTTTCAGTATTTTTGTTGTGCGATGACAAATATACGAAAATATTTGCTGGTTCCCGACAAGTTTAAAGGGTCTCTGTCCGCTTCCGGTGTGGCCGACGCGCTGGAGACGGCAATCCGGCGGCAGACGGTCGGTGGATGGCAGGCAGAAATTGTGAAACTGCCGATGGCCGACGGAGGCGACGGGTCGATGGAGGTGGTTGAGGCGGCGCTGGGCGGATCCGCGGTCCGGGAAATGGTCGATACGTTCGATGCACTGATGCGTCCGATCCAGGCGCCGGTCCTGTTTTTCGACGGCGGACGGCAGGCGTTCATCGAGATGGCAAAGGTCTGCGGACTGGCGATGCTCGCGCCGGAAGAAAGGAATCCGGAAAAGACGACGACTTATGGCCTTGGGGTTCTGGTTGCGGCTGCCGCCGCCCGCGGTTGCGAAAAGATCGTGGTCGGCATCGGCGGAAGCGCCACGAACGACGGCGGCGAAGGTCTTTTGCGCGCGCTCGTCGAAAAAAAGACTGAATTAATGGATTCGGAAGAAGTCGCCATCAGGCGCGGGGATTACTCCCGAGGGTCGTGCTCTCGCCTACGGCTCGGGTGGGGCAGGGCCCCAGTAATAACCGTCGCTTGCGACGTGGATAATCCGTTGTTGGGGCCCAATGGGGCGACGATGGTGTACGGACCGCAGAAGGGGGCGGATGCGGCGATGCTGGAGCGGCTGGAGCGGCGGATGGAACGCTTCGCGGCGGAAGCCGGACTCGATACGATGCTGCCGGGCGGCGGCGCGGCGGGCGGTGTGGGCGCCGCCCTGCACAAGTTAGGCGCCGAGCTCGTGCCCGGCTGGCGCCTCTTCGGCGAGATGGTCGGCCTGGAGGAGAAAATCGCCGCGGCTGATTTCGTCGTCACCGGCGAAGGCCGTTTCGACGGCCAGAGCCTGGACGGGAAACTTGTATCCGGCGTGCTGTCGCTCTGCCGGAAATATCATAAAAAACCGGTCGTCGTCTGCGGACAATGCGCCCTTGCGCCTTCGATATGGAAAAAGGCGGGCGTCGCCGATGTGTTTACCCTGACAGAGGTGGAACGCGACCGGCGGCGCTGCTTCGCCGACACCGCAGCGCTGCTCTCCGGAGAGCGGACACTCGTCGCCGGCTGCGACGAGGCCGGGCGCGGCTGCCTGGCCGGCCCCGTGTTCGCCGCCGCCGTGATCCTGCCCGAAGGCTTCTCGCATCCGCTGCTCAACGATTCCAAACAGCTCACCGAGGCTCAGCGCAACGAGTTGCGCCCGATTATCGAGCGTAAAGCGCTTGCCTGGGCCGTGACGGCCGTCAGTGCCGAAGAAATCGACCGCATCAACATCCTCAACGCCTCGATCGAAGGGATGAAACGCTCCCTCGACCGCCTGACGGTCAAGCCGGGCCTCGTTCTGGTGGACGGAAACCGCTTCTCGCCGTGGCGTGACGTCCCGTCGCATACCGTGGTCAAGGGCGACGGCACCGTGCAGGCCATCGCAGCGGCCAGCGTGCTGGCCAAGACCCACCGTGACGAGTATATGCGCTCCCTGGCCCGGGAGTATCCGCAGTACGGTTGGGGCCGCAATATGGCCTATCCCACCGAAGAGCACCGCCAGGCCATCCGCAAATACGGTATTACGCCACACCATCGCCGCTCTTTCAACCTTTTGGGCGATGAAGCCTCGCTGTTCGAAAACCAGGAAACAGATTAATGAAGCTCAGAGAATCCGTGAATCATCATCAGATGATATTGGAAGTCGTAGAGGTCTTCGCCCAAGTATGTGCGGAAATGGTTGGCATCCGCTGAGTAGTTTACATTGTCCTGCACGGTGTCTCCGAGTCCCCAATTCATCTTGAGATAGCGGCCGGACAGGACCGTGTCGCGAACGACCTTGGTCTGTCCGTAGCTGTATAAGTCATTCTGCGTTTGAGATGTCCATACGTAGGTCCGGTCATAGACCGTATAGGCGGCGGTAGCCGCATCGGCCAGGAAAGTATGTCCGTCTTGGTAAGTTGTATTTCCCCAAAAATCCATTGTCCGTGTCGCGTGGGCGGAAAGGATGGCGGGCTGTCCGGTTTGTCGGATCGCATCATACACCACGTCTCCGTCGTAGATCAACGGCAAGGACGACAGTACGCCTTGTGTCAAGAAGAAGGCCGGCAAATCGGCAAAGTAAGCTTGGGAAACCGTTGGGGAATACCTTGTATCAATGCTTTTGCCGACGAATCCGATCCAGAGCGCACTCAACGTATCGCTCTTCCCTGCGACAATGTCAAGATACTTTGTGGCCATGTTTTCCCAGGCTTCCGACGAAAAAGCGGAAAACGTCTGGCTGTATGTGGTATCTGTCAGGTTGGCCGCATAACCGGTGCAGGAACCTTCCGTTGGTGCCGAGACAGGACGACCGATGTCTCCATGCAGGAAAAACAACAACTGTGCAGCCGCGATTGCCGTACAACCGGCCGGATCCCGAGTTTCGCCGGAAGCGGAGGATAGCGGAGAAAACATATTCCAGGGACTATCTTGATGCCAGCGGGTCTGGATAAGATGGCCGGTGGCATCGTCAAAATCGCCGACCCATTGTGAATCGATCAGTTCCCAGAACTTCTCTTCTTCCTCCGGATCCCCATCGGCTTTTGTCGCCGGGATATAATCGGGCTGGATTATGAACCAGAATGCCAGGTTCTTCAGCATAGCGGCATCGTCGGCCGGAATGGAGACAAGGCCCTTTTTCAGGCAGGAAATAGTTTCCAGGTCGGCAGAAAGGCAGGATGTCAGAGCGGCGTTGTCGGCCGGAAAGCCGGCGTCCCGGCCATAGGCAAGTACCGGCGGCATCCGTTTGTCGGCCGAAAGCAATTCCCATCCGTTTTCGGTGGAGAGCAGATAGGCAAGTGTTTCGCCGTCGGGTGCGATGGGAGTAATATCCACATTCTCGGCTGTCTTCGTATGGGGATTCAGCTTCAAATATTGCCTGACATTCTCGGGACTGACATCGAAACGGGCCTTCCATAAAGAATCGTACCAGGCAATAAGCTCCGGCGGCTGTTTTATACCGTCAGGATCTATGGTCACATGACAGGAAGAAAGAGTCATTGCGACAATAAAAGACAACAGGAACAGGTGTCTCCTCATAAATCTCATAATGATAGTATATGCAAAAATAGTAAATTATCTTAACATACAACATTTTGCAGGAATGAAAAAGAATCATTAATTTTGCAGGCTATTCCGATGAAATAACAAAAAATATAAACGTTTATATCGATATGAAGAATTACACCACCCAACAGATCCGCAACGTCGTCCTGCTTGGAGGCACGCGTTCCGGCAAGACCACGCTGGCTGAAGCCATGCTCTTCGAGGGCAAGGTCATCGACCGCCGCGGTACCGTCGAAGGTAAGAATACCGTCTCCGACAACACCGAGGTCGAACAGATCTTCCAGCGCTCCATCTATTCCACCCCGCTTTATGCTGAGTACAAAGATCATAAGATCAACGTGATCGATGCTCCGGGCGCCGACGACTTCGTCGAGGGCGCCATCCTCGGCCTCAATGTCTGCGAGTCGGCCATCATGCTGGTCAACGCCGGTCAGGGCGTCGAGGTGGGCACCGAGATCCACGGCCGCTATGCCGAGCAGTACAACAAGCCGGTGGTCCTTGCCGTCAACCAGCTCGATACCGAGAAAGCCAACTGGGACAACACCCTCGACAGCCTGCATCAGGCTTTCGGCGGCAAACCCGTCGTGATCCAGTTCCCCGTGAACGCCGGTGTAAACTTCGACAGCATCGTCGATGTCCTGAAGATGAAGATGTACAAATTCAAGGACGACAACGGTTCCGTCGAAGAGTGCGATATCCCCGCCGAGCTCAAGGGCAAGGCCGAGGATATGCACGCCGAACTCGTGGAGAAGGCTGCTGAAGGCGACGAAGAGTTGATGATGAAATTCTTCGACGAAGGCGAACTTTCCGAAGAGGAAGTGCACCAGGGCCTCCGCGTGGGCTTCGACAAGGGTGAGACCTATCCCGTGTTCTGCATCTGCGCGAAGAAGGACATCGGTGTCCGCCGCCTGATGGAGTTCGTTACCGAGTTCTGCCCGGCTCCTGCACAGGACGCCGCGGGCCAGACCTCCCTGTTCGTCTATAAGACCGCCCTCGAGCAGCACCTGGGCGATGTCACCTACTTCAAGGTGATGTCGGGCAAGATCACCGAGGGTCAGGACGTGATGAATATGACCAGCGACACGAAAGAGCGCATCACCACGCTCTACGTCGTGGCCGGCAAGAAGAAAGACCGCGTCACCGAGATCGTGGCCGGCGATATGGGCTGTACCGTGAAACTGAAGGCCGTCAAGACCAACCAGACCCTCAACGCTCCGGGTTACGACAAGGTCGTCGATCCGATCACCTTCCCGCCGTTCAAGTATCGCTGCGCCATCAAGGCCGTGGACGAGAAGGACGAGGAGAAGCTGGGCGAGGCCCTCAGTCGCGCCAGCGCCGAAGACCCGACCCTCCGCGTCGAGTACTCCCGCGAGCTCAAGCAGACCATCATCAATGGTATGGGCGAGCAGCAGATCAACATCCTCAAGTGGCATCTGAACAACGACTATAAGATCGACGTGGAGTTCCTCGCTCCGAAGATCCCGTATCGCGAGACCATCACCAAGGTGGCCAATGCCCAGTACCGTCACAAGAAACAGTCGGGCGGCGCCGGCCAGTTCGGCGAGGTTCACCTCGTGGTCGAGCCGATCGTCGAGGGTGTCGAGACGACGGCCCGTTTCAAGATCGACGGCAAGGAGACCCAGCTCAACGTCAAGGCCAAGGAAGAATTCGAACTGCCTTGGGGCGGCAAATGGGAGTTCCTCAACTGCGTGGTCGGTGGTGCCATCGATGCCAGCTTCATGCCGGCCATCAAGAAGGGTATCACCCAGCGTCTGGAAGAGGGCCCGCTCACCGGTTCCTATGCCCGTGACATCCGCGTCTTCGTCTATGACGGTAAGATGCACCCGGTGGACTCCAAGGAAATCGCCTTCATCATCGCCGGCCGCAACGCCTTCCGCGAGGCCTTCAAGAACGCTGCCCCGAAGATCCTCGAGCCGATCTATATGGTGGAAGTGATGGTCCCCGCTGACTGCATGGGCGACGTGATGAGCGACCTTCAGAACCGCCGCGGCATGATCGAGGGTATGAACTCCGAGAAGGGCTTCCAGATCCTCCGCGCCCGCGTTCCGCTCGCCGAGCTCTACAAGTACTCGACGACTCTGAGCTCCCTGACCTCCGGCCGCGCCACCTTCACGCAGGAATTCATCGAATACCAGCAGGTGCCCGCCGACGTCCAGGACAAACTCCTCAAGGCCTACGAGGCCGAGCAGCAGGAAGAGGACTAAGCGCCCTCCTGATGATTCAGGCCCGACACATCGACAAATCCTTCGGGACCCTCAGGGTCCTGAAGGATGTTTGTTTTACGGCAGCTCCGGCCGAAGTGGTGAGCATCGTGGGCGCTTCGGGCGCCGGTAAGAGTACGCTGCTCCAGATTCTGGGGTCGCTGTCGCGTCCCGACAAGGGAACCGTCACGATCGACGGAACCGACATTTTTTCGCTGTCCGACAAGGCGCTTGCCGCCTTCCGCAACCGGAAGATCGGTTTCGTGTTCCAGTTCCATCATCTGCTGCCGGAATTCACGGCCGTGGAGAACGTGATGATTCCTGCGCTGATTGCGCACACCGCACGTGCGGACGCCCGCAAGCGGGCGGAAGAGTTGCTGACGCTGCTGGGGCTGGGCGAGCGCCTGACGCACAAGCCTTCCGAACTCAGCGGCGGTGAGCAGCAGCGCGTGGCCATCGCCCGGGCGCTCGTCAATCAACCCAAGGTGCTGTTCGCCGACGAGCCGTCGGGCAATCTCGACAGCAAGACCAAAGGGGAACTTCATCGCCTGTTCTTCGATCTGCGCGACCGTTTCGGGATCACGATCGTCATCGTGACGCACGACAAGGACCTGGCCGCAATGTCCGACCGCGTAGTCGAAATCGTCGACGGACAAATCCTGTAGAGATTGTCGGAGGCTTGAGCCTGCGGTTTTTTTTCGCTGCAACGGAATCAATTGGTAGTCAGCTGATTACATAAAGTCCTCCCCCTTGTTTCGAGGGGGAGGACTTTTCGTAAGTCGTTGATAGACTGCTGTGTATATTGCAGCGAAAAAAGTGGGCTATTTCGGGAGGCCGAAGGCGATGCCGAGTTCGTGCATTTGGGCGTCGGTCATGCCGTCGGGCTCGAAGCCCATGTTGCGGGCGGCGATGTATATCTGGGCGGCCTTGTTGAGGACGTCGACCTGGTCGAAGGCATTCTCGATGTCGGTGTCGACGGCGAAGACGCCGTGTTTCTCCCACATCACCACGTCGTAATCTTCCTCGATTACCCGGATGGTTGCGCTGGCGAGTTCCTGGCTGGAGGGCATTATATACGGCACGATGCCCAGGCCGCGCGGGCAGAAGGCCCGGGTCTCGGGAATCATCGACCAGAGCATCTTCGTGGCGGCGTCTTTCTCGAGCCATTTCCGATTGTGCGTGAGGGCTACCAGTTCGGTAGGGTGGGTATGGAGCGAGGCCCGGTACGGGGAGCCTTTGGCCAGCAGATAATCGTGGACGGCCAGGTGTGACGGCAATTCTGAGGTGGGAGCGATGGGGGCGTCGGCTACGATTTCATAGAATTCTCCCGTGGGGTTGATACGGATGATGGATCCGTTTGCCATCGGATTGCGGGACAGGTCGCGCATGCGGCGTCCGGTACCCTTGCAGTAGAACCAGCAGCTGCTCAGGTGCGGTAGGAAGCCGATGGGCCGTCGTTCGCTGATGGCGGGCATCCCGCGCAGGACTTCGTCCACAGAATCCGTAATGTTGACGACGATATTGCCGCCGTTGCGCTCGGCCCATCCCTTTTGCCAGAGATAACCCGCCACTTCGGCAATCTTTTCAATCTGCTGCCGGAGCGCCGGCCTGTTGTCAAGAATACTGTCCATAGTCAATCAATAATTATCGCCATAGCGTTCCCGGGTGATTTGTGCAAGCGATTTGCCCCGCGTGTCGGGGCATCCGACCACACCTACGATCAGGGAAATCAGCAGGAGCGCGATCATACAATAAGCGGCGACGGAGAAGCCTTCACCGTTTTCACCGTAAATATAAGTAAATACGAGTCCCCATACTGCCGAAAGGCCGCGGACGATGAAGAACATCAGCCCTTGGGCTCCGGCCCTGAATTTTGCGGGGAACAGCTCCGATCCCCACAGGGCATAGAAAATCTGCACGGACATACCGCCCTCGATGCCCCAGAGCAGGGTGAACAGCCACAGGCCGGCCTTTCCATTGACGCCGACTGTCACGATGATGACCCAGGCGCTGATGGCGAAGAGCAGCCCCAGGATGTAGATCAACTTATGGCTGGTCTTGTCGATGAACCTGGACAGGAGGAACGTGACGGCTACGATGATGGCCCACTGGATGCAGTTCATCCAGTTGGCCTGCTCGTTGCTCACGCCGCCGGCCGTTTCGTAGATATGGGGCTGGAAGAAACCGAGGACCGAAGCCACGAGGTTCCAGGTCAGATAGATGACCGCCAGGAAACACACGGTCCGGATGGCCGTACGGTTGGAGAACAGCACCTTGAAAGCGTGCCGGAGGCCGGCGTTTTCGCCCTTGTCCCGGGCTGCGGCACGGCTGGCCGTCCATTCGGCGCTTTCGTCGAGTCTGCGCTGCAAGGTCCAGGCGATGAACGCGACGACCAGAAGCGCAAAGAAGACGATGCGCGAGCTGAACACGCCGACGGCTTCCGGCGAAAGGCCGTTGCCGCCGATGGTGCGGGCGAGGCTTTCCACCCAACCGGACAGATAGCCGTCGGGGGCGAACAGCATTCCTAGGAGCAGGATGATCATCGGGCCGAAGCCCCAGGACATCTGCGAGATGCAGATGTTGCGGCCGCGCTTGTCGTTCTCGGAGCTTTCGGAGATATAGGTCCACGATGCCGGCACGCCGACACCCACCGAAATGCCCGTCACGAGGAATCCGGCCAGCAGCATCGGGAAGCTTGAGGAAAGGATTATGAGAAGCACGCCCGCCATATAGACCAGCAGGTTGTAGGTATAGATGAACTTGCGTCCGTACCGGTCGGCGAGGAACCCGCCGATGATGGCGCCTACGGCGGCTCCCAGGCAATTGGCGCTGATGAAGTTGAGCCATCCCAAGTGCACTTCGGACAGGCCGAGATAGTTCTGCCACAGCGTCAGGCCGCTGGCGCCGGCCACGATCGCTCCCGCATCCAGGAAATTGGTCAGGGATACGGCGATGGTGCTTTTCAGACTGCTTTTGCTCATAATCTTTTTGCGGTTACTTCCCGTTCGTAGCGTTCGATTTCAGGGATGAAATCCGTACCTACGGGGACGTTGTTTTTCAGATTGAACCAGTCGAAGACGGCGCCGAAGGGCAGGGTCTTGGTCTCTTCGAGGAGGGCCAGGCGCTGGAAGCCCTTGCCGGCGTCTTCGTATTCGCGGAGCTTTGCCAAGGGCTCGAGCAGGGCGCTGAGCAGGCATTTCTGCGTGGCGCGGGTGCCGATGACGTAGGCGCCGATGCGGTTGATGGCCGCATCGAAATAATCGAGTCCGATGTGGCTGCGGCCGAGCGCCCCGGCGCGGACGATCTCCTTGAACAGGTCGAGGGTGGGGTCGTTCATAATGGTCACGTGGTCGGAGTCCCAGCGGATGGGACGGCTCACGTGGAGCATCAGTTCCGGCACGAAGAGCAGCAGCGAAGCCACCATGTCGGCCACGTTCTCGGTCATCTCGTAGTGGCCCGTGTCGAGGGTGTACATCAGTTTGCGGGTGGCGCAGTAGCCGGCCACGAAGTCGTGCGAGCCCACGGTGTAGCTCTCCAGGCCGATGCCGAAGAGCTTGGCCTCGAGGCAGGTCTTCATGCCGGGAAGATCTTCGGCCAGGATTTCGTCGAGGGCGGCGGCGAAGATCTCGCGGTAGCGGAGGCGCTCCACTGTCTGGTCTTTCGAACCGTCGTGCACCCAGATGTTCATGATGCAGGGATCGCCCTGCGCACGTCCCATCGCGTCGGCGATGCGACGGCAGCGTTTGGTGTGCTCAATCCAGAAATTGCGGATGGCCGGGTCGGGGTTGGCGAGCGAAAGGTCGCCGCTCTTCGGATGCCCGAACGAGGTGGAGTTGAAGTCGAGTTTCATTCCGTTTTCCCGGGCCCACTGGATCCAGCTTTCGAAATAACGGACGTCAACCTGGTCGCGGTCCACGAAGCGGCCGCCGAAGTCGCCGTAGATCTCGTGGAGGTTGAGGCGGTGGCTGCCGGCGATCAGGCTCTTGGCGAAGAGGACGTCGGCGCGGACTTCGTCGATGTTGCGGGCGCGGCCGGGGTAGTTGCCTGTGGTCTGGATTCCGCCCGAGAGACCGGCCGCGCGCTCGAAGCCGATGACGTCGTCGGCCTGCCAGCAGTGCAGGGAGATGGGGGTCTTCTCCAGGATTTCGACAGCTTTGTCGGTGTCCACGCCCAGGGCGGCGTAGCGTTCGCGGGCGTATTCGTAGGATTTCAGGATATCGGATTCTTTCATGAGGATGGATGCCCGGTCAAGCCGGGCATGACGTGGGGTTAAAGGTCTTGACAGGGAAACTGTCGGCGATGAGCCGGCGCATTTGCCAGCGGTCGGCCACCAGGCCGGCGGCTTTGGCCTGCATCATAATGTTGCCGATGGCCGTGGCTTCGGTCGGTCCGGCGACTACGGGGAGGCCGATGGCGTTGGCCGTCCACTGATTGAGCAACTCGTTGGCGCTGCCGCCGCCGATGACGTGGAGCCTCCGGATGGGGAAGGGCGCAAAGCCCTGCAGCCGGGCGAGCACATCTTTGTAGCGGTCGGCCAGCGAATGGCAGATGCAGGCGACAATCTGGGCGTCGGAAGCGTCGGCGCAAAGCGCCGCCCGGATTTCCGCTACCATATCGGCCGGATTGGCGAAGCGGGGATCGTCGGGGTTGATGCGGCCGGGGAAGGCCGCTTCGGTGCGGGCCATCTCCACCAGCTGCGGATAACTATAGTCGCGTCCGGCGGCTTTCCACACCTTGCGGCACTGCTCGAGCAGCCACATTCCGGTGATGTTCTTCAGGAAGCGCGTAGTCCCTTCGATACCACCTTCGTTGGTGAAATTTGCCGCGGCGGAGGCCTCATTGATGATGGGTGCGGAAACTTCGATGCCCATCAGGCTCCAGGTACCGCTGCTCAGGTAGGCGAACTGCGGGTCCGTGGCCGGAACGGCCGCGATGGCCGAGGCCGTGTCGTGCCCTGCCACGGCAATCACCGGCACGGGGCCGAGGCCCGTCTTCGCAGCCAGTTCCGGCCGCAATGTGCCTACCCGGGTGCCGGGCTGCACGACGGGCAGCAGGACGTCCGTCCGTATGTCCAGACGCGCCAGCAGTCCCTTGTTGAACTGCCGGGTAGTCTGGTCCATCATCCCCGAGGTGGAGGCGTCGGTATATTCGCAGACCTTGTTTCCCGTAAGCAGATACGACAGCAGGTCGGGCAGGAAGAGGATGCTCTCGGCGGCGGCCAGCGCCGGATCTTCCGCTTGCGTTTGCGCATAAAGCTGGAAGATGGTGTTGAAATCCATAAGCTGAATGCCCGTAGCGCCATAAAGCTCCTCGCGCGGAATCTTCGCGAATACCTGCTCCGGTACGCCTGTGGTGTACGGATCGCGGTACGCGCGCGGAAGGCCCAGCAGTGTCCCGTCGGGAGCGATGCAGCCGAAATCCACACCCCAGGTGTCGATGCCGATCGAATCGATCCGCACGCCTTTCTGTCCCAGCCGGGACAGAAAGCCGACGAAATGCTCGTAGATCGACCGGATGTTCCAATAGTATCGTCCGTCCACTTCAAGCACCTGATTCGGAAAGCGACCGGCATCCTCCATCGAGAAGCCGCCGTCCGCAAAGCGGGCCAGAACGGCCCGGCAGGAGGTCGCTCCGCAGTCAAATGCCAGGAATGTGCCGTCCATTATCGGTAACGATACGGGATTTTCTGCAAATCCCGGTCGGCGGAACTGCCGCCATAGAACAGTTCCCAGTCTCCCTTTGCGGGAACCATATCGCCGGCTTCAGGCGACCAGGCCAGGAAGGTCTCCGCGGAGAGCGGGAAGGCCACCGTGACAGTCTTGCCGGCCGGGATGCTGACGCGCCGGAACCCGCGGAGGGTCTTCAGGGGGCCGTCCGCATCGGCGGGACGGCGCACATAAAGCTGGACCACCTCGTCGGCGTCGCATTCGCCGGTGTTGGTGACAGGGATCTCCAACCGGCCTTTCCTGATACGGGCCTGGCCGTATTCAAAAGTGGTATAACTGAGGCCATAGCCGAAGGGGAAGAGCGGGTCGCCGTCGAAATAACGGTAGGTCCGGCCCTTCATATCGTAGTTCTCATAGTCCGGTATCTGCTCGATGTTCCGGTAAAACGTGACGGGCAGTTTCCCGGATGGCACCACATCGCCGAAGAGGATGTCGGCCAAGGCCGTGCCGCCTTCCTCGCCGGGATACCAGGCCTGGACGATGGCGTCGCAACTCTCCGTCTCGGGCACCAGGCCCATCGCGGAACCCGAGAAGTTCACGAACACTACGCGTTTGCCTGCGTCGTGGAGGGCGGCCAGCAGCTGTCGCTGCACGGCGGGAAGCTCAATATCCGTACGGTCGCCGCCCCGGAATCCGGGAAGGGCAACCGGCATCTCCTCACCTTCGACGCGCGGCGAGATGCCGCCCGCAAAGACCACGATGTCGATGCCTTCCAGTTGCTTCAGCACCTCGGCCACGGCTTTTTCGGTCAGGGGTTCGGTGCTTACCAGCTCGCATCCGCGCAGCGTGACCAGATCTGGAATCCGTTCGCGGAGCGCTTCCGCCAGCGTGACCGTGAATTCGGGAATCGGGTTATAATTGCCCCAGAGCATCTCTTTGTCGTCGGCGTTCGGACCGACGAGGGCAATCTTCGCATCGGCTTTCAGCGGCAGGATCCGGTCGCGGTTATGCAGCAGGACGATCGATTCCTCGGCCATCTTGCGGGCCAGGGCGCGGTGCGCGGGCCCTTCCACGATCTCATCGCCCAACGCGTCCCAGGGTTCGTTGTTGCCGTCCAGTTCGCCCAGGCGGATACGGGCGGCCAGAATGCGGGTCAGCGCCGGCTCCAGTTCCGCTTCGTCGAGCAGGCCGGCGGCGACCGTCTCCGGAATGTGTCGGTACGACTCTCCGCAGTTGAGGTCGGTTCCGGCCCGGACGGCCTCGGACACAGCGTGTTCCACGTCCTCACTGTAACCGTGCCGACCCGGCATGAAGAAGTCGTGGATGGCCCAGCAGTCGGACACCACCAGACCCTTATAGTTCCATTCGCCCCGGAGTACCGTGTCGATCAGATAGGTATTGGCGCCGCAGGGGACGCTGCGGAAGCGGTTGTAGGCGATCATCACCTCCTGTACGCCAGCCTTGGTGACCAGGTCTTTGAAAGCGGGAAGATAGGTTTCGCGCAAGTCGCGTTCGCTCACTTCGGCGTTGAAGCTATGCCGGTTCCATTCCGGGCCGGAATGCACGGCGAAGTGTTTGGCACAGGCGTGCGTCTTGAGCACCGGCGCATCGGGATCACCCTGCAGGCCGCGGACCACGGCCATTCCGAGCTGTCCGGTGAGGTAAGGATCCTCACCGTAAGTCTCCATACCGCGTCCCCATCGCGGGTCACGGAAAATATTGATGTTGGGTGTCCAGAATGTAACGCCCTGATACCAGCCCGACTCGCCTGCAGCCAGCGCCTGGCGGTGTTTGACCCGGCCCTCATCGCTCACGGCCGTAAATACTTCTTCCAGCAGTGGCTCATCGAAAGCGGCAGCCATTCCGATGGGCTGCGGGAAGGTAGTCGCCTTCCCGTTGCGCGCTACCCCGTGCAGCGCTTCGTTCCACCAGTTGTAGGGGCGGATGGCCAGCGACTCGACGCCTTCGGAGTCGTAGCGCATCAAGGCGGTCTTTTCTTCGAGCGAAAGTTGGGAGATCAATTGTCGGGCGCGGTCTTCCGGCGTGGGGCCTTTCGGTGTGGACCCTTTTTGACAAGCGGCCGCCACGAGCATCAGCGCGGCAGCGGCAAAAACGATGGCGAGAAGAGAGTGTTTTTTCATCATGTCACGAAGTTACGAAAAACTTGCTGATCCGCCGGACCTATTTTTATTTTTTGCTGTTTGGTGATAAAAATAATACTTCACAGCAGAAAAAAGATTTATTTTTTGCTGTTTGATGGAGAAATCTTATCTTTACCGCAGAAAATACGAACAATAATGGTAGGGAGAAAGCAAGAACAAAAAGAACTGAAGCGGGCCTTCGAGTCCAAAGAATCAGAATTCGTGATGGTCTATGGGCGTCGTCGTGTGGGAAAAACCTATTTGGTGCGAGAGTTTTTTGGCGACAAGTTTGTTTTTTTCTGTACGGGCATTGCCCGGGGGACGATGCGGGAGGAATTGATGAATTTTCGATTGTCAATCGTTCAGAAAGAAGGGACAAGCGATTGCCCTGTGTTCGGCAACTGGATGGAGGCCTTCGAAAGACTCCGCATACTGGCGGAAAGAGCGGAGGAAAAGCGCAAGGTGATCTTTTTGGACGAAGTTCCCTGGATGTACACACAAAAATCTGATTTTCTGAAAGCGCTCGAGCATTTTTGGAACGGCTGGGCTTGTCAGCAACACAATGTCGTGTTGATTGTGTGTGGTTCAGCTGCATCATGGATGGTAAAGAAAATGGTCAGGGACAAAGGCGGTCTTCACGACAGGATAACCCTTCCGTTGAAGATTCAACCCTTTACGTTGTCGGAGACAAAGGAGTATCTTGTATCCAGCGGTATTCAATGGGATGAGAAAACCATAGCAGAGTGTTATATGGTATTAGGAGGAATACCCTATTATCTCAAACTTTTGGACAGGAGTCTCAGTTTAGTGCAAAATATTGATCGGTTGTTTTTTGCGCGCTCAGCGATTCTTGGCGCAGAGTTTCCGAATCTATATGCTTCTCTTTTCAAGGAATCCCGGGACTATGTCCGAATTGTCGACATCCTTTCCCGGAAAAAAATGGGATATACGCGGGAAGAGATTATCAGACTAGGTTCCTTTACCGACGGAGGTGGCGTATCAGAAAAACTGGCCGATCTGGAAGAATGTGGATTTATCCGGAGATATGCGGCTAAAGGGGACGCGGGAAGTCTATATCAACTGACAGATTATTATACGGCTTTTTATTATCATTTTATTAAGGACGGTTCTTTTGATGACGATCAATTCTGGATGCACATCCAAGGTTCCCCCAAATATAATACGTGGAAAGGGTTGTCGTTTGAGAAACTGTGCTTTTCCCATCTTGCCCAGATCAAAAGAGCGCTGGGCATCGAAGGGATATGGACAAAGGCGTATGCTTATTCCGGGGAAGGTGTTCAAATTGATATGATCCTGGAGCGGGCGGACCGCTGCGTGAATATTGTGGAGATCAAATACCTCGACACGCCTTTTGTCATCACTCCCGCCTATGCAGAAACCTTGAAGAAGCGACAGCAAGTGGTTGCGTCCCTCTACAAAAAGAGAATGACCTATATGACCGTTATGATAACGGCAGAGGGCCTTTCCCGAAATGCGCTTTCATCCTCACTCATACAGCAGGAACTGACACTCGATGTCTTGTATCAGTAAACAATGAAATCGACACGCTTAATTACATTCTGGGGTCTGCTTTTGGTGCTCCTCCTATTGCCATCCGGCTGTGGCAGTCGGCAAGCGGAAACCGTGCTAGATGACGTTGAATCCTATATCCAGGCCCGGCCGGACAGCGCATTGACAGTGTTGCGGGCGCTCGATACCACAACGCTGAACAGCCAAAAGCTACGTGCACATTACGCCCTGCTCCACGCCATGGCCCTCGACAAGAATTGGATTGACACGACGGATGCAGGTGTCGTAATGCCTGCTGTAAAATATTACGACCGCCACCGGCCGATTGCCAATCGCGCCAAGCCGTATTACTATCTGGGCCGAATCCAGTTCAACGGCAGGCACTATGCCGAGGCCATCGTCTCCTTCACCCGTGCGCGGGAATACGCTGCGGGCTTGGACGATGACCGGTTCAAGGCGCTGAACGAGATAGCGTTGGCTAACACATACAATGCAACCTCCGCCTATGAAGAAGCCTTAAGTGCATTGGAAGAAGCCGAACCTTTCGGGATAAGATGTCAAGACACTATGGTCTTGTATACTATTATTTTTGATAAAGCACAGTATCTGATAAATCTAAAACGTTTTCATGAAGCAGACAGTCTTTTCAAAGAATTGGTGCAGGAAGACAACTCTTTTGTACGGCGTTTTCCCGGAGTATTGAGCAGTTATGCTTTGTTTTTGGTGACGCCGCCTAATCAGGATTATGAAAAAGCCCGCGCATTGTTTGAAAAAGTTATTCATAAGTCAGGCACATTGGGTTCAGAGCAATATTGGAGTGTCTATGCTCTTTGCTTGGCAAATACGGGAGATGTCGAGAGGGCAAAAAAGATGCTTTCGCAAATAGAGAATAGGAAGACAGCAAGGCATACATCAACGTCACATGTGCAAAGTCTGGTAGCGGCAAAAGAGAAGGATTACGAACAAGCCTATTATTATTTGCAGATAAACCGTGACCAGTTGAATAAAGAAGTGCAGGAGCGTTTACGTCAGTCATCTGTCAAGGCTCAGCGCGACTATTATTTACTGCAGAAAGAATCGCTGCAGAAAGAGAACCGATTGAGAAACTGGATAATTGCGTTGCTCCTTCTTTTAATCGCAGTAGCGACAATGGCGATAAGCGCGATCATCAAACGCTACAAGGAAAGAACTCGCCGACAGAATCAAACCTTGATGGAAGCCGTGCAGGATCTGCTGGAGAAGAATGAAGACTTAAGACAGGAATACATTCATTTGGGGCAAGAGAATTTCAAGGCGTTGAGCGACCTGTGCAACACGTATTATAAGAACGAGGGCCGTGCTTCACAAGCCAATGTAGTTTGTGGCGAGGTCCGCGGACTCCTTAAAAAGATGGGCCTCGGGAGCGACCAATATCCCGTATTGGAGCAGCGGGTCAACGAGCAGTTCGATCAAATCATGAAACATTTCCGCGCTGAGCATCCGAATCACAGAGAACCGTTTTATCGAACAACTTGTTATCTGTTTGCCGGATTCAAGACCCGGACTATCGCCTTGTTGCTGGAACTTGAAGAACAGGAAATCTATCGGCTGAAATGGCGAATAAAAAAAGCCGTCGAACAAGCAAAAACGTCTCATCAAAAAGACTTCTTGACGCTCTTGACAGGACCGTCGTAATTAATGGATGCATCCGTTTTTCGAAAACGGGAGTTTTTTCTTTTGAGATTAAGAAGAATCGGCTCGGGATGTGTTTCTCGGGCCGGTTTTGTTTTTCAAAAGGGAGTTTTTATGCAGTTTGAAAAGTTCATTTTCAAAATCGTGTGGGATAACTTTGTATAGAGACACAACGGAAAATAATATGCAACATTTTGACAGATATTGCATCTAATAATAGATGAAGAGTGTTGTCACGACATTAATTGTCCTCGTCCTGCTGTTGGCTACCGGCTGCGTCCAGCCGGTGGCGATTGAGCCGCCGGCGGAGCGAGAGGTGTTTGTGAGGTGCGTTCTGATGAACGACACGGTGCAGACGGTGACACTGTTGTATTCGGGAGGCATTGGCGAGGAGCGGTTTGATCCGGTTGAGGATGCGGAAGTCTATATCGATTCGCCGGATCATGTGAAGATCCGGTTTGTTCCAAAAGGGGATGGCGTTTGGGAAAATGGTTTTCAACCCCAAGCCGGTGGTACCTATACGCTGAATGTCAAGATTCCTGGCAGGGAAACGATTACGGCCACGACGCGTTTTCCGGACAAGTTCACGATCATTCCCAAAAGAAGCATGCCGGCGAGGTGGGTGAAGGATATGAGATCGGTATACGAAGGGATAGCCCCCGGATCGGCTGGGAATGAGATGCTGTATAGGTCCCTGTCCCCACAGTGGATAGGAACTCTCCGCCGTTACATTCCGCATACAGGAGGAACAAGTGTTGTTTTAGGCGCCATCGAAGATCTTGATGTTCTTGACCGAATTGCAGAATATGGCGGAACCACGATGCAACAAGCAATGCCGGGAATGGCCTTCAGGCTGGAATCTGATTCTGAAGTATGCCTGTATATTTTGGGAACGACTACAGATGAGCAGGGCTTTGTTTCGCGTATGCGTCGGCTGGGGACAAATCATCGAAACATAGACCGTAGCAACTTGTTGACCGAAGCGTTCTTTTCCGGAATCGGACCAGATGAAGTTTCTGCTCCCTATATTGTCGACATCTCTTACGGCAATCATCAGTACGATAATCCACAGAATCGGCAAACATACAACAAGGCGATATTGTCATCCTATGACGGACAACCGGTCTATTCGGATTATCTGCGAATTGTGACAGGAAGTGAATACGATAATGGGTTGAAGTTATATTCAATTATCAATGAGGAGAACTACTTTATTTTGGAAAAATTTTCTACAATAGTCAAACCACCATACTCTCCCCCTGCCGAGGAATATGGCCAGCCCTATTATTTGTGTTTTATGGAATATGGGCAGCGCTATTTTTCCGTATATGGTGATTATTACTACAATATTTGGGGCGAAAACGAGACGGAAACTCATCCGTCGCTCTACTTTTGTTCTGTGTCACCAGAATACGATCAATATCTCCAATCTGTGCGCAGTTTCCTGAATCAGCAGCAGGGAGATTTGTTGACGGTCGTTTATTCTGATATACGTAACGAAACATCGAATATCAACGGCGGGTATGGCGTCTTTGGCGCAGTAAGCGTGCTGCGGCACGATTGCGATGCCCGGTATGCTCCCCGTTATCTCCACCCGGAAAGCCCAGACAGCATATATGACTGGTATAATGATTATCCCGCCTTCCCCGCTCCCCTGCCATCGTTGTAAAAACATTTTAAAATACGCAACAAAACATACAGTATTTGCATCTGAAATGTATGAAGAAGTCTCGTCACTCCGTTTTCTGGTTTGTTGCCATGCTTCTGCTGATTGCTGGCTGCGTCCAACCGGCGGAGATCACTCCGCCGGCGGAGCGGGAGGTGTTTGTGGGGTGTGTTCTGATGAACGATACGGTACAGCGGGTGACGCTCTTGTATTCGGGAGGCATCGGTGAGGAGCGATTTGATCCGGTGAAGGAAGCGGAAGTCTATATCGATTCTCCGGATTACGTGAAGATCCGGTTTTTTCCAAAGGGAGATGGAATCTGGGAGAGTGACTTTCAACCTAAAGCGGGTGATACCTATACACTGAATGTCAAGATTCCCGATAGGGAGCCGATTTCGGCGACAACCACTTTCCCTCGTAGTTTTACCGTCATTTCCCACGTTTATGTTCCGGCACGATGGGTCTCTGATATGTTGCAACATTACCGGAATAACGGCTATCATCATAATCTGATTCTCGAGTGGCTTGGTGTGTTTCGACAAGAGATTCCGGGAGATCCTCCTATGTGGGATTATTCCGTTCTGGACAGAATGGAGGATTTCCATGGAACGACGATGCATCAAGCGATGCCGGGAATGCCCTTCCGCATAGAGGCGGAAGAAGACATAGTTTTGTATGTTTTGGGCACTAAGACAGACAATGCGGGAAATGTGACCTGGATGGAACAATTGGGAAGCAACCACAAAGGGTTGGATTTGTCCAACTCTCTCCAAGTCGGATTTCATCCAACTGGGGTGTCTCAAGAAGAAACACCCTTGAATCTCGAACCCAAGATGGGGAAGGGGTATGATTTTTTTTTGAACAATCCGGAAAACAGAAAGCGTTATGCGGACGCCACGCTTCTAGCCTATGAGGGAATGCCGATATGTCGATCCTTTTTGCGAATAGAACACCCCAGGACCTATGATAATGGCGAGAGAATCTATACGGTTACTTATGAATTCCTACGGAACGGGAAAGGCATACCGGAATCTGTCGGCGAAGTGGATCCTTCTGCGACGGTTGGGCCTCCCTATGATTTTCCGGCAGAAGACTATCAGACAAAATACTGTCTGTCTCTACTTCCGATAGCTCGCACCTATTTTTCCATTTACGGAGGCTTTTCGTACAATATTTGGGGCACGCAGGCTCCTCCTGGAAATCCCGTTCTCTATTTCTGCTCGGTGTCGGAAGAATACGACAAGTATCTCAAAAGTATACAGGCGGTAATTGCCGACACGGAAGGCGATATTCTGACTTCGCTATACGGAGAGGCCGGCGGATATACGAATATCCGCGGGGGATGTGGTGTTTTTGGTGCAGCCAGCGTGTTGCGGCACAATTGTCAGATGCGGGATGCATCGGGCACCACACCGTTTAATCCTAATCCGATTTTGTGGTACGGAACTTATCCCGCCTATCCCGCCCCGCTACCGTCGTTGTAAATACAGGATAATAAACGCAACAAAACAGGATGTTTTTGCATCTATGCAATATGAAGAAGTCTCGTTATTCCGTTTTCTTGTTTGTTGCTTTGCTTTTGCTGGCGGCCACTGGCTGCGTGCAGCCAGTGGAGATCACTCCGCCGGCGGAGCGGGAGGTGTTTGTCAAATGCATCCTGGTGAACGATTCGGTGCAGCAGGTGACTCTGCTGTATTCCGGCGGGATTGACGAGAAGCGCTTTGATCCGGTGGAGGATGCGGATGTTTTCATTTATTCGCCGGATCACGGGAGAATCCCATTTCTTCCGAAAGGGAACGGGGTCTGGGAGAGCGAATTCCTGCCCAAGGCGGGCAAGAGATATTCCCTGAATGTCCAGATTCCCGGCCGGAATCCGATTACGGCCACCACACATTTCCCGGAAGCGTTTTCCGTCGTTCCGAAACGAAGTGCCCCCATACGATGGGTTGCGGATATGCGGGCTATGTATGAAGAAGGGACGCCGTATTATATGCACCTGTTACCGAATTGGGTAAACAGTTTTTACGAATATGTCAAGGCGGCCGGCGAATGGATACCGAAGCCACCGGCTTGTGTGGATTTTGACGTACTTGATCGGATTGAAGAATACGGCGGAACCACGATGCAGCAGGAGATGCCGGGCATGGCTTTCCGACTGGAATCTAAATCGAAAGTAAGTCTGTATATCTTTGGAACGGTGACCGACGAACAGGGCTCCGTTTCCCGCTTGCGACGCATGGGAACGAACCATCTCAACGTGGACCGAAGCAACCTTCTTCCCGAAGCCTTCCACCCCGGAATCGCTCCGGAAGAGGCAATCGCCCCTCTTTCTATCGTATCGTTACAAGGTTTTCCCGATAATCAGTTCGTCAAGAATCCCCAAAACCGGCAGATCTACGACAAAGCCATCCTGTCGGCGTATGACGGGCAGCCGCTCTTTGACGATTATCTACGCATCGTGACAGGCCCGGATTATGACAACGGTTGGAAACTATATTCGATTGTGTCGGAAGACGGTTCCCTGGCAGATTCTTCAGCTCTTGTAACACCCCCGTTCGCAATACCGGGCGATTCCACTTTTTATAACCAGCCCTATTATCTGCGTTTTACGAAAGACGGGCAGCGGTTTTTTTCTGTTTATGGTGATTTTTACTACAATATCTGGGGGGAAAACGAATCGGAAGCCCATCCTTCGCTCTACTTTTGTTCCGTATCCCCGGAATACGACCAATACCTCCAGTCCCTGCGCAGTTATTTGAATCAGCAACAGGGCGATGTCCTAACCGCCATCTATGCCGATATCCGCAACACAGCCTCAAATGTCGAGGGCGGGTATGGGGTTTTTGGCGCAGCCTGTGTGCTGCGGCACGATTGCGACACACGGTATGCCCCCCGTTATTATCCCTTACGTCCTTCGGATCCCGGCTATGACTGGTATGAAGACTATCCTGCTTATCCCGCCCGTTTGCCTAAATTATAATCTGTTTCGCCTATGAAAAACATCTTGCCTATACTTTTGTTGTTGCTGAGTGCGGCCACCGTCTGCGCGCAGGAGCAGACGACGCTGCGCGACACGCTGCCGGCTGCGATGAAGGTCGCGGACCGCGTGCAGCGGGTGCGGGCCGACGGATACCGGATTGATCCGGTCAAGACGCGGCGCGTGGTCAGTCCGTTGGGAAGCGGCGATGCCATCAAGTACATCCAGACGCTGCCGGGCGTGGCGATGGGCGGCGAGGGTGGCTCGGCGATCTATGTGCGCGGCGGCAATATGGGCTCGAACCTGATGACGCTCGACGGGATGCCACTCTACGGCATCAGCCATCTGCTGGGTTTCACGACAGTCTATCCGGGTGAGGTGATCGGCGAAACGGAGTTTCACGCGGGTGGCTTCAGTTCGGAGGAAGGAAACCTGACGGCCTCGCACATCCGCCTGCAGACTAAGACGGGCGACTTTTCTTCGATGCACGGGGAAGGTTCGCTTACTCCGTTCCTGGCATCGGGAAGCATCAGCGCCCCGATCGTGAAAAATAAGGTTTCAGTGCTCGGCTCCTTGCGCGTTTCGCCGATCGGGCTGGAGTACAAAGCGGCCCGTGGCATGATCAACCGGTATCAGGACGTGCTGCAGGATTTCGGTGCGACGGTGGGCGACGCGTTCGGGAAGGTAACCTGGAAAGCGGATCCGCGCAACGACCTGTCGCTGTCTTTGTTTGGGAGCCTGGACCGGTACGGTTTCGTGCTGGGCGAAAACTCGACCGACGGGATGGGCTGGAGCAATGCGCTGGCGAATCTGAGCTGGGACACGCGGAGCGTACAGGCCTTCGACAAACTTCATACAGCCCTGTCGTACAACCATCACGCGGGTTATCAGGAGCAGGAGACGGTGCTGGACGGGAGTTACAACCGCTATCAGTTGCGGAGCACCCTGCAGGAGGTAACGCTGCTGAGCACGGCAACGAAATCGTGGGGACGCTGGACCTCGCAGTTCGGGGTGAAGGTGCGCGGCGCGCGTTTCAATCCCGGCTCGTCGCGCCGCTTCGACGGCAGCAGCTACAAGGATGCAGAAGTCTCGCCGTTGGTGGATTCCTATATGAATACGGTGCTCTCCACCCTGCACGGGCAGATGGAATACACGGTCCCTGAACGTTTCCTGCTACGCTTTGCGCTGCGCGGAAATGCTTACTCCTATGGCGTGGGCGGTGTGGGTGGCCAGTCGGGTTGGCTGTTCCATCCGGAAGGCAGCCTGACGGCGCGGGTCCATCTGGTCCGTCAGTTCGGCGTTGAGGCCACGGCCGACGCGCTGACGCAGTACTACCATACCCTGGAAGGAATTCCGCTCGGAATGTCGATCGATATGGTGGTGCCGTCGGATGCGACGAATCCGCCGGAGCAGGCCCTGCAGGGCTATGCCGGCGTGTTCGGCGGCTTCGGGGCGCATACGTTCCGGGCGGGCGGCTTCTACAAACTGATGCGGAATCTGGTATATTACGGCGACGCGACGCAGTTCTTCAGTTCGGCGCAGTCGGGCTGGCACGAGAACATCAGCATCGGGGAAGGCACTTCGTACGGAGCAGAGTTCCTCTATGAAAAAGACGGCGATATCTTGTCGTGGCGCGCCTCCTACACCTGGTCGAAGACCGACCGGCTTTTCCCCGACCTGAACCACGGCCGGCGCTTCCCCGCCAAATACGACCGGCGGCACATCGCCAACGCGTCGCTCGACTGGACGATTCTTCAGCGGGAGTCGCTGACGCTGGGATTCAATACCCTGTTTACCTACCAGAGCGGCAGCTGGGATACCCTGCAGGACGGTGCGCTGCCCGGATTCTTCATCGGACAGAAGGAATGGCTCTCCCTGCCGATGATTTCCGCGCTCAACAACTACGAACTTCCGGCCTACATCCGTTGGGATGCCGCGTTGCATCTGGACATCAAAGGCCGCCGCGCCAGCCACGAAGTGGGGCTGGGGGTCTATAATCTGCTGAACCGTCACAACCCCTTCATGCTACGCTACAACCCCGACACGCACGCCTGGAACCTCATTTCCCTGCTCCCCATCATGCCGAGCCTCAGCTGGCGAATTACCATTTGATTTGTGGAAGATGTTTCGTATCTTTGTTAGTCGGATACGGAACAATCTCTTCTACTTATGGAATACACCCTTCAACAAATCGCTTCGCAGGTGCGGAGGGATATCGTGCGTATGGTCACGGCCGCCGCATCGGGCCATCCGGGCGGCTCGATGAGCGCGACGGATGTCCTGACCTACCTGTTTTTTAAAGAAATGAACGTGACGCCGAAGACGTGGACCCGCGGCGGGGAAGGACTCGACCAGTTCTTCCTTTCGGCCGGACACATCTCCCCGGTGCTCTACAGCCTGCTCGCCCGCCGGGGCTACTTCCCGGTCGCCGAACTGGCCACTTTCCGCCGCTTCGGTACCCGGCTCCAGGGCCATCCTTCGGTGGACAAAGGCCTGCCGGGTGTGAACCAGGCGGCCGGCTCGCTGGGACAGGGCCTGTCGGTAGCCATCGGCGCCGCCATCGCCAAACGGCTAAACGGCGACCCGAACACCGTATTTGTCCTGATCGGCGACGGCGAAAGCGAGGAAGGCCAGATCTGGGAAGCCGCGATGTCGGCCGCCCACTACAAGGTGGACAACCTCATCGCAATGACCGACTGGAACCACCAGCAGATCGACGGACGTATCGAAGACGTGGCGGGACTGGACAACCTGCGCGCCAAGTGGGAAGCTTTCGGCTGGACGGTCATCGAGGCCGACGGCCACGACTTCACCACCATTGAGCAGGCCTTCGCCGAGGCGCACCGCCGCAAGGGCCTGGGTAAACCCGTGATGATCCTCTGGCATACCGAGATGGGCCACGGCGTGGACTTTATGGCCGGCACCTGCAAGTGGCACGGCAAGAATCCTTCGGTGGAGCAGTGCGCCGAAGCAATGAAACAACTCGAAGAAACGATGGGAGACTTTGCCTTATGAAAGAATACGTAGATACCGGTAAGAAAGACACCCGTTCGGGCTTCGGCGCAGGCCTGGCTGAACTCGGCAACAGCAATCCGAAAGTCGTGGCCCTGACCGCCGACCTCAAGGGTTCGCTCAAGATGGACGCTTTCGCGGCGGAGCATCCCGACCGCTTCTTCGAAGTGGGCATCGCCGAGGCGAATATGGTGGGTATGGCAGCCGGCCTGGCCATCGGGGGTTATGTTCCCTTCATCGGCACTTTCGCCAATTTCGCCACGGCCCGTGTGCTCGACCAGATCCGCCAGTCGATCTGCTATTCGCAGACCAACGTGAAGATCGCCGCCTCCCACGCCGGCATCACGCTCGGCGAGGACGGCGCTACGCACCAGACCCTCGAAGACATCGGCCTGATGCGGATGCTGCCCGGTATGGTGGTCATCAACCCCTGCGACTACAACCAGACAAAGGCGGCCACCCTTGCGGCCGCGGCCTGGGATGGCCCCGTGTACCTGCGCTTCGGCCGTCCCGGCGTGCCGAACTTTACCCCGGCCGACGAGCCGTTCGTCATCGGCAAAGCCATCAAACTGAACGACGGCGCTGACGTGTCGGTTTTCGCCACCGGCCACCTCGTATGGGAAGCTATCCAGGCTGCGAAACAGCTGGAGGCCCAGGGCGTGAGCGTCGACCTGATCGACATCGCCACCATCAAGCCGCTCGACAAGGAAGCGGTTCTCGCGTCGGTCCGCAAGACCGGCCGCGTGGTCGTCGCCGAAGAGCATCTGATCGCCGGCGGTCTTGGCGAGGAAATTGCAGGTTTCCTCGCGCAGGCCTGCCCCGCACCCATGCGTTTCGTAGCCATCGACGACAAATTCGGCCAGAGCGGAAAACCCGCCGAAC
>JAEEGH010001244.1_pt1 | contig 74692 bp, 79 predicted proteins | sample 9134181 | NCBI WGS metagenome assembly JAEEGH01 (sample SAMN16246544, study PRJNA631951) | gut metagenome | biome: gut microbiome; feature: rumen; material: DP-attached | host: Bos | place: Iran: Karaj | collected 2018-10 | reverse complement strand
AAAATCATCCGAAGCGTTTTACCGCTTCATAATATGTATCGAGGCTACCGATGTCGAAGCGCCCTGCGCTCATGGGCCAGGCATGCATCGTGGTATGTTCCACCATGTAATGGGCGAGATTACCAGGCGCATCCTTACCACAGCCATCCTCAACAGAATGACGTACCAAGTCGAGATCCTTCTTTAGATAGATATAAAAAGGTGGTACTGCCCAGTGGCTCTTTGGCACTTGCGGTTTCTCTTCCATACCCAGCACCCGATGGTTCTCATCAAGTTCCACCACACCCGTGCGCTGAAGTTTCTCTATCGAGGGTTGCTCATGACACATGATGCAACTCGTCTGTTTCTCTTTGGCGAAATCCACAAACTCCTGGAATGAGAAGAACAGCAGGTTATCCGCTGCAACAACGAGTAAATCATCATCGATATGGAGCTTATCCATCGCATACAACAAATCGCATACAGCTCCAAGACGAGTTTCGTTCGTCTCTGTTCCATCATCAACGATGGTTATTGGCTTGCTATAGTGCAAATCCTTCTTCCAATCTTCGAAGATGCCGGCAAACTTATGATTCGTAATAATAACATGTTCATCTATCTCAGGAATCCTGTCGATATCATCCAACATCCTTCCCAAGATAGTATTCTCTCCAATCTTCAACAACGGCTTCGGGAAGTTCTTTGTCAACTCCCCAAGTCTTGTCGCATATCCCGCTGCTATAACAATATTCTTCATCTATCAAAAATCTCTTAGTCTATTCGATAAAAAACTCATCGCTCGCCCTTTAGGGCACAGGCTTTGCGAGCGATACCAAAACCTTGACGAAGGGCGGTCTCTGCCCGAAGTCAATTGCATCCTTCCCTCGGGGGAAGGCCTTGGTTGGGGGAATGTCTCTTTTAGTTCTTTTCTCTGCGCCAGAGAAAAGGACATAACCTTCCTATCGCTTCATACGAAGCGTGCCCCGTCATCTGGTTTCACCCAGAACACTTGAAATGTCTTTTCATACTCTGGGAACTGCTCCAGATACTTCTCTGTGAGCACCTTCTGAATTTCCTCCTTATAGGCAGGATCCACGAGGGCGATACATGCGCCCTTGAAGCCTGCACCACTGAAGCGTCCGCCATAGACACCAGGAAGATCACGCATAATCTCATAGATGGCAATCAACTCAGGACTTCCGCACTCATAGTTATGTATGCTGCTCTCGCAACTGTCAAACGAAAGTTTTCCGAAGAGTTTGAGATTACCCGTTTCCCAAGCCGTCACACCCTGACGCACTCTACGGTACTCCGAGTAGAAATGCTCTGCACGACGTGCAAATCTCGCCGGCATGGCAATCCTTGTTTTTTCAAACGTAGCCTTGGGGATATCCCTCAGAAACGTCTTATCAAACGTCTTCAGCGGCTGCTCCGTATAAGCTAGCATATTCCATGCCGCCGTCTTGCACTCATAAACACGAAGATTATAATCCGAGTTTACCAGCGAGCGCGTGAGACCAGAGAAGAAAATCCCAATCTCGAAGGGTAAAGATTGAACGGATTGGACGGATGAATTAAATGGTATCAGGCGATATTCGTTGGAGTCACAATCCAAAAACAGGAGCTGATCCTTCTTTGACAAGGCGATACACGCCTGATCCAGCAGACCATTATTCAGTCCGATATACTCACGCTCTGCCTCCGAAGCGATCTTTACCACCTCAAACGGCTGCAGCGTAATATCATTCGCCTTGGCAAAGGCCATCACATAGGCTATCAATACAGCAGCCGATGACGACAATCCACCAACAGGCAACGATCCCTGTATCACGCCTGTAATACCCCGCTTCAGCTCAAAACGCTTCTTCAGTGCATACTTGGCACCTCGGGCATAGTCACCCCAGTGTCGCTCCCTCACTTGCGATGGTGCGTCGATTTCAAAGTCCACCACCCCTTCAAAAGTCCTCGACTCCAGATGTACATGCCCTTCGCCGTACACTCCCCCTAAACTGGGGGAGCCGGAGGGGGTCCACCACAAATCCACGCCTTTGTTAATGGCAAATCCCGTCACCAGTCCATGCTGATGATCCACGTGAGCACCCAATGGGCACACACGGTAAGGGCTAAATATATGATACTGATATTCCATATTACTGACAAAGCTAATCTTTCCTTAGCGCCTCCTGCTGAACAAGCCTCGGTCCATGAGCCAGCGGAGCGTCCGCCAGAGGCGACCCTTCTCACGGTGGCTCAACGCACCCAGCTTGCACATCCAGTGCCAGAGCACAGTGCCCTGCGGATAACCCTCATCGTCGATGGCACCGCCATTCTGCTGGGCTTTCATCAGCTTGTAGAAGACGAACGTCACCAGCACACTCAGCGCCAGTACCACATACGTCTGCACATCGATGGAGGCACCCAGCTGCCACGACACGAGCCATGCCAGCACCACCACCAGATTCAGTGTCAGGATCGAAGCCGCAGCACCCAGGTGCGAGAAACCCATGTCGATGAACAGATGGTGCATGTGCGTCTTGTCGGGCTTGAACGGTGAATTTCCCCTGAAAATACGCATGAACATCACACGCATCGTGTCGAACCAAGGGATACACACAATGGCCAAACCCAAGGCAATCAGCCCCACCCCGTCGGCCTCCAGAGTCACACAGCGGCTCTTCGACGACAGGCTGTAGAACACGAACAGCGTCATCAGCATGCCCAGCATCAGTGTGCCGCCATCGCCAATGAACATCTTCGAACGAATGCCAAACACATTATGCATGAAGAACGGCAGCAGCGCACCCGCCACGATCATAGCCATGCTCACCATCACAGGGCTCCACACGCTCCAGAACAATAAGGCGAAACACACGCATGCTATCATTCCATAGCCACTCGAATAGCCGTCGACGCCGTCGATCAGGTTCATCACGTTGATCAGTCCGACCCCCACCACCACGCTCAGTGGGATGGCCACCCAGGGCTCTAACGCATGGATGCCCCACAGGCCGTGGAAGTCGTCAATATAAATGCCCGTCTGCCACATGAACACCGATACCAGCACCAGCTCCAGGAGGAAGCGGAAAGAGGCCGACAGCGACTTCATGTCGTCCCACATGCCGAGCACCAGCATGATCGACATGCCCGTCAGGCCCCACTGTACCAAAGGCTCGTTCATAAATGCCTGGAGCACCAGACCACCGCAGAGGATGCCCACGTAGACCACCAGTCCCCCCATTACCGGGACAGGCATACGCTGCAGCTTTCGGGCGTTCGGGTTGTCCACGATGTCATGCGACTTGGCAAACCTCAGCACCCCCGGGTACACCAACGTCGACACCGCCATCGACACCACAAACACCAATATTGCAATTCCAAAATTACTCATCTCCATAAACTGTTATAACCTACTTCACAATCTTCTCTTCCCAACGCTTATACCCGGCATCGCCGACCTTCTGGCGCATACGGAACCTGTAGTACGCCTTCTGCGCATGCTCCACCTTTGTCAGTCCCTGCCGCAGATAGAGCACATTAGCCCTACTCAACAGCGCGGCCGGTTTCCCTATCATCGGAGAGAAAGAGATGATCGGGTTGGTCACCATGTCGGCATAGTAGGCCGACAGCCCGAAAGCCACATACATGCCCACCATGTCATCATAATACAGATGGATTGTCTGTCCATCGTTCGCAGCCTCCTGCTGCATGATCAATTCTTTGTCCATTATCTTTCTTTATTTAAATTCTGCCGCAAAGATACGATTAAACGGGCAGCCCCCTTTGCCGCTAAAACAAATCAGAATGGGTGTTGTATTTACCTTGCAACTTGAGGTAGATACTTTTCGGGAATAAGGCTATCCGAGGATTTGTTTGATTAAATCCTCCGAGTTCTTGGCGTGGAACACGTTTCCTTTACGTATATCCTCCAAGCCCTTTTCTATTCCCGTTTTACGATGACGCCTCATAGTCCATCCCATCTTCTTCGACAATGTACGAAGAAAACTGAGATCCGTATTAGGTAAAGACAATGTAACGTCTTCAGATACTGCTACTGTTGCCATAATCTTCAATCTTTATCGTTTCACCGCTGCAAAGATACAATTAAGCGAGCAAATAACCAAAGGAAAAATCATTTTTCTTTGTTATTTCGAACCGAAAAAGCAGTGAGAGCCTATAAACACCCCATCGCGTGTCCCGCGATACCAATACGGAAGAAAAATGGCGGTTTCTGCATTTTTCTGTGTTAAGACACCCCATATAGGGGGTGGTTTGGTAGGGGGTGGATGTCTCTTGGTTCGTTCTCTGCGCCAGAGAATGAATGAAATAAATTATTTCACCTCCACTGATTCTTCCTCTTATATTGCTCGCTTAACGCCAACAGTTCCTTAAACATACTCAGCCGAGGCTCTTTCAGTTCCCCAGCATTCATCAGCTTCCTTTGTTGCTTCTCCCAGTTGAGAAGGGCTCGTTCAGAACCCACATATTTCGACGGATTGCGCTTATTCCTCTCTATGAAGCTCTTCACCTCCTGATACCGTACATTCCACCTCTCTTCTTGTGTCATCGCGTCTCTCTCTTCTTTTTCAGTTTGTCGCTATGCCATAGCGCCCTTCGTCCTGTGCTCGGCGGTTCCGCCGTCGAACTCCGCCACCACGCCCAGCGGTTTCTCATCAGGGCTCATCCATCGCTTTCCCAATCCTGTTTTCTACTTCCTTTTCCATCGTTTTAAAGTACTCCTCCAAATAATCCTCATATTCCTCATTTGGATCTTGTAGTTTCCGAAAGTAACCGTAAATAGGCTTCATCACATCCAAGATATGGAATCCATACACACAAACATGAGGAACATCATCATCCATTTCAAACACCTTTGACGGATTATTCGGCACTGGGTATCTAGCTGCCCAACGGATATTATCCGTCAGATGTTGTAGCACATTCTTTACCAGTTTCCTATCTGAATCGTATTTAAACAGATTAAGATTCTTATCTAGTATTCCTGCGCGATTTGCCAAAGAGTAGAGATCATGATTCTTACTAGCCTTTCCGCCGATATCAAGTAAGACAACATCATTCTCTACTATTACAAAATTGATCAACTCTGGCTGATTCTTTACAATCACGCCCTTAAGTCCGTTTTCAATACCTATACCATAGTGAAACAAAACATTCGCCCATAAGCCAGAGAATTTCGTAAAATCTTTTTTTGCCTTCTGATTACTTATAAATCCCCTATTCAGAATAACATCCGCCAAAATCTTGTCTGCGACAAACTTTTGTTCAAAGGACATCCTAAACCAAGTATTTGGGTCTTTCAGCGTCTTCAAATATTCATCGACTATTATACCTTGCATCTCATCCATCTTTCTATATGACCTCCTTACACCATTTTTTAAGAAACTTACGTCATGCATCACATTTCCATCATATTTCCCCTCCATATAGTAATTGTACCGACACCAAACAATAACCCAAAGTATACCACTCCCGCACGGCTAAAATTCGTTATCCCACTAATCTTACGTATGGAAGTACAAAGAAAGCCAGCCTCTCGGCCAGCTTTCATCATTAGACGCTTATACCTTACCTCATCGCTGTGTTAGGAATGTCCCCTGACACACCTTTAATTTTGGGGTCTTGGGTTCGAGCCCCAAACGGATCATGGGACCGATTGGAGCCCTTTTTCAGTTCCAGAACTAAACAGATTTGACCGTTTTTAGTGAGGGGACATACTCTGTTCTATTTAATTAAGATAGAGTTATTGCAATAATTATGAACTCATCAGCCCCCCAAAACTCTTTCCTATCTTTGTATCCTAATAGACATGAAATTAACCATACTACTGATAATTCTTACAGTATTATAGAACATTTCTATCAAGAAATAGCTAATAAAGAACCTGGCTGCAACTACCAATAACAGTTTCAAGAACAAAAATATTGAGGGGAGTGTAATCTCAACAAACGAATAGTCTTCCAAACTAACACTAAAGAAATTGTAATACATGACATATGTACATATCAATGCCAAGGCCCATATACCAACTATCACATTCTTTCCGACCAGCACATTAAACTTTTTGACATAATAAAGAGACTGTTTCTGCCATAGTTTTTCCTGTGCATTCTCATATACAATTTCTTCAACAGATATCTCTATACTACGAGTCCGGTCATTTTCTGTTGTCTCCAATCGATAATCACCATCCTTTTTCTTAGGTGGAATATAAAATTTGTCTAGAGCAAATACTAATGCTGTAAGGAAAAGCCCTATTAAGATTGCAAGTATCGACGCTCCCAATTGAAGGAATTCATTATTATATCCAGCAGGAAGTGTTAACAATACGGTAAAAGACAGTGAATAAGATATTAAAAACCTACCATTCCTACGAAAGAATGGTTTTCTTCGATTATTAATATCCAAAGTCTCACTTTCACGTGCTTTGGAATAAACAAAACATATGAACGAGCTATGTTTATCTGGACTCATGGTCTTACACGAATAAATCTGGTCTTATCTCTGGCAACACTTCATCCTGAAAGAGATTTTGGCACAACGTATTTAGTTCATTAAATTCAGGAGTGTCATCATCATTATAATTATTAATTCGTCCTTCAAGATACACAACAGGTATTACATTCAGATTCTCATCATCAAAATCAAATGTTCTATCAGTCTTTGAGAATGGACTGCTTAATGTCATTTTCTTAGATTCAAAGGTTGTCAGTCGTTCCGTTTCATTCTTTTGACGAAGAAAACCCAGTTGCTCCAAAAGGTTTCCCATTCGAGACTTGGCATTTAATGAAACATCACAGTCTTTAGGTTTAATCTCAATTTTAACATCATATAATTGCTTATACGAACTCATGCCTTTCTCTGTAAACACTTCGTCCAGATAAGTATTACTAAATTCTATAGACTTGATGATAGCCACATCTTGGAACTCTTTTTGAAATGATTTCGGACAGAACATATTGATTGCTGGACGTTGAAAATCTCCTCCTCTAAAAAGCCGTCCCATATATATTTTGAATATGTCTGTAATCGTTTCTTCCTTGCTATTTGAATGTATGATAAAACACCCCTCATTATGGTCTAATGGCAAATATAGAAGGAAATAGTAATATCGGAGAATGGTTTTGTTCTTACCAAAGGCACTTGCATCTTCAGTATCTACTGACGAGTCACTCATCATACCATCTCTACCGAATCTGCCACCATTAATAACACCATAAATGATATTCTTCTTTACATCGACAACTGGTTTATGTTCTAAATGCTTATTCGAAGAGGTTTTTATTAGCTTCAACTGTTTCTTGATGCTTCTATCTTTAGCCTTCTCCGTTACCAGTTGGCTCATAAAATGGTCATATAGCTTATTCATTATTTGAGCATCAGTACTTGGTCTTCGCTGATACAATTCTTGTATTGCGAAATCACGAAAAGTTCTATACTCCAGATCTTTAGAAACCAATCTTAAACTATAAAATTCTAATTTAGGTCTTAAAGCCATTCTCTTTTTGATTTATTATTGTAATTCTCCGTCACCATTCCCTGCCGTTTGAATGGTGAGCTCCGTCGAACCACCGCAGGGTCTATCTTCTTTGTCCAGTGTGCTGCGATATCATCGCTGCCCTTTTTCTCTTTTACAGTGCTCGTCGCTTCCACCGTCGAAATTCCCGTTCTCGTATGTTACGACACGGTCACTACCTTATCTGTTCTCAGCAGTTCCCCTACGAAAGCGCGATCCTATCCTTGAGAGATATAATATTCAGCCTCCATCACTTCATAGCATCCGAGTCTTCTTCTAAGCACACCTTTTTATATATATCTTCGATGTAGCCAGAACTGATATAATTATCAAGACCAATTGCTTCCTCCTCCCTGTCATAACATGAGAACCGTTGATCCGTTGCACATTTAATCTTCTCGCATGCGACCACGGGGTCTGCGTTTCTTTTTTCCATATTATACAAGAAAGTTCCGAAGCAAATATGCATATCTGCAGAAGACAAGCTCTGCCGGGGGCCTAAAACATACGAGATATGCGAGCAATAATAAAACAGAGTATATGCAACCTGCATCAAGCCACCTCTACAACAAGAAAGCATCAATATGCAATCATCATTCATGCATCCCGTAGCACAAAGCTTAGTTGCGAAATCAGCCCACGTCATATTAACCTCATTATCTTCGCTACCAAAAGAATCAGCACAGCCATGTGCACTCAAATAGATATAATCAAATGTCCCATTTGAAGAAAGGATACTCTCCAAATCTTCATTACTCTTCACGTCTTTGCATACAGCTTCAATTCCATAAAGCGTCGACTGTTCGCAAATACCATTACATTCATGAGGTTCATCAGAACTACCACAAGCTTTTAGTATCAAAATCCTTTTCATTGTTTAATTATATTGTAAAATCTTTCACAAGTCCGTTGGCAGAAATAGTCTTGCCGCAAAGTGCAGCCATATCGTCACCACCAAAAGTATCGGTGATATACACATCAGCACTATCAAACTAATCAAAAGTTAAAAAATGCTTGTGCATAAATTCTATATTAGTCTCATTATTACACTGGCGATGACAAAATGGAAATTGTGATAACGACCGTTTCTATCCTTAGTCATCATTCTGTCATACGTCTGTTCAAGTTCAGCAGGGGTGAGCATAGTGCCTGTTTCATCATATAGCGTGTGCAGAATCTCATCACTCCGCTCCTGCGTCAGATATGGACTGTCCAAACGAAGCTTGGTGATGGTATCTTGTGCATCGGCATCGCCTGTAGCAGAACTGATTCCACCAAATTCATCATAAAAGAAGCTTCCCTCGCAATCATCCGATGGCTTTATTGGAATCTCCTTGTGTCCTTTTGAAGCATCACAATGTGCTGGGAAGTATGTCCTAGTATATAAAGGAGTGCCAGAAGCATCCTTCGGTATATCTCTGCCTCCCTCACATGAAATCATCAAGTTCGAGTATTCACCTACCAGTTCTCTATGAGTACTCTTTGGCTGCACATGCTCTATTGTAATATTATCCTCTTCTACAGAATGTCCACAATAGCAACAAACATAGCCCTGTTCGCGAATTAGCGTATGACGGAACAAATCAAATCCCGTGGTATGCTTCACTCGTTTGAACAAATGCCCTCCATCTAAAGTAGGGTGACTACCGGCAAGTATACTGTTCCTGTCAAGCTGTCTGCCTTTCAGATTCTTCACATAAACCCCTGGCGCTTTGTCTACAGTCTTATCTATGTGCTTCATCTGCCAATCATTTCTATGCGTTCTATGGTGGAGCGCAATCTGTTCATTTCAATTTCACTGATGCTAAATTGTTCCAAATCTACCAGTTTATTCTTAGCATCCTCTATACGGCGTTCTTTTATATCCTCGCGTATACTATGCAACAGCAATTCTGCCTCTTCGCTCCTTGGTGCTGTGTTCATCGCAAACTGATTGATGCTGTTGGTGTCCAGTCCGTATGTATTCCGCCCAAAAGGTATCAGTTTCCCGTTTACCATCACAAACAACTCACTCCCTTGTTTCACTGACGAAACCATCAGAGCAGAATGTGTAGTAATGATGGCTTGGCTTCGCTCCAAGTTCTGTAGTACCTCCGACAGGAACTCCGACTGCCATTTAGGATGCAGGAATGTGTCTGGCTCATCAAGGAGGAATAAGCAGTTTTCTTTGTCCCAGAATTCTACCAAAGCCGATGTCATAACAACCTGTTTTTCGCCCTCGCTTAAATACTTACAACTGATTGGGGCTGCCGTCATCTCATCGCCTTGTCTGTTCCACCTCACATCTACCCAGTCAAGCAGACCATTGTTATACAAGAGATCGAATATTTGGAACAAGAAAACCCCTTTGTTCGTTATGCCTACCTCATCAAGGAAATCCTGTAGGTTCAACGCACTGATTTCTACCTCAATGTAATCTTCTGCTGATGTGGGTCTAATAGAATGTTCAATTAACCCCATCAGAAAGTCATTAAACAATTGACTGTTGTTACCCCAGAAGTCTGCACTACCTGCTGTTGCCCAATGTGGTTTCTTCAGGCGGATGGTATAAACTACCGACTCTATTCGAATATTGAGTTTCTCTATAGTTTCACTTTCGGCATTCTGAGCCATCAGACTCATGAGTGCAATGGGCAGGTGGCGCAAGTCGCTATAAATGAAAGGTGTGTCTGCCGGCAGGGATAAAGGTGTTAATGTATACTTGTTTCCGCTCTTTCTGACTGCATCCAATCTCTCATTGATGAAGTAATTACAGATACTCATCACGCGCTCGGTGTCACCAGCATAATAGGCGATGATATTGGCGGGCAAATATGCTTTCAACCTCTCTCCATTATCTCCTTTAATAAAGTAAGCATCTCCATCAATAAGAATCTTCAATTCACCGGGATTGCCCCCTTCAAGATAGCCCGATTCAAAAACCACCGTATGCACTATTCCGTCAGCCTCATCGGTCTGATATTCTAGATAAAAGCCATCCACCTCGCAAGTGGCTTTCGGGTCTTTCAGTCTCTTATACACCAGTTCAAAAACGGTAAGTATTAGTTCTATCAATGTTGACTTGCCGCTCCCGTTCTCTCCGATGATAACAGCACACTTTGATCGGAACTCCGCCTGGGGATTCTCCAAAATGCGCCAGTTCTTAATATCAACTTTTGTAATTCTCATTGTTCAAAAAGCTCTTTAGAAAAAAGATTTATGCCATCAGCCCATTTCTTCTCTAGTTTGCTGATACGTTGCTGTATTTTTTGTAAATTGCCTACAATTTTTCGTTGTTCCTCAATCTCTGGCATGGGAATCGTAAGACCTAGCAGGTCACGTGTCCTTATATAACTCCTTTCGGTAATACCCCTACTAATGACGCGTAGCATATTTTTATATCGTTCAGAGGTTAGTACCATCAGTAAATAGAATGGATCTATTTCACTGCTCACGATCTCCAGCACGAGAAAATTATCACTTACTATTGAGCCATCCAACTCCTTGGGCACGATTCCAATTGCACCGTCTTTAGCACCAATTCTCGAAATCACCAGTTGGCCAGTTCCAATTACGGTAAATCGTTTGTTTTTTTCTCGCAGTTGTTTAGCCGTTATCTTCTCCCTAAAAACAATATCACGTTTGTATTTCCTGACAGTTACAAGATTATATACGTCTTTGGGATATTCCACTAGTTTGGTGTCTATGACCCTAACCAAATCAGCTAACCTGTATCTAGGATATTTTGAGAAAAGACAATAATCCTCCTTTGCAAATTCTGCTTGGATGTCCCAACTATCAAGATACGCTATCCTCATGAAAAAAGCATTCTCATTACTTTCCTGCTGTCCATCATGTAGCCACGACATCATCACCGGCTCTAACTTCTTGAAGTCGTTCTTATCTGATGGCAAACCTATAGCTGATACACCCATATCCTCCACTTTTGCCATCATCACATCTCTGTCGTATGGATGGGGATAACCAGCCTTAAGTATCAGGACACTCGATTTCAAGGGCTTTCCTCCTATGCGGATTGCATTAGCTGGTAACATCACCATGCCCATCACTGTTGCCCTTTCTACGAGTTCTCGCCTTACATCGCAAAACCTGTCCCCTTGTAAAAAGTCATCGGGGGTTATCAAGGCCACCAAGCCACCTTGAACAGCAAGGTTTAACGTATTAATCACATTGTCTCTGTCATTTTGGTAATAATCAGATTTTGAGTGATTTAAATACGATATAACAAAATCATATTTTTGACGACTGCTATTTCTTTCTGCACTCCCAAAGGATATACCGGCATCTTTATTACCGCACATCAACAAATTCATCTTTGCGGTTTGAGCCATTAATCTGTCATCTGCAAATCCTCTAAGCTCCCCTTTATGTCCCATCGGCAACTGTGTAGCAACTGCAGACAAGAGGCCACCATATCCACAAAAAGGATCTATCACTTTATCATTTGGCTTTATTTTGAGAACATCAACAATAAATTCCGATATTTGACTTGGAACGGTAATAGTATTATCAATACCTCGCATCACCTTTTGAGAGAACTCCTCGTATGCCCTATCCATCGCTGGACATGCATAAGCAAAATCGAAAAAACTTAAGACGTCTATTATCTCGCCACATGTCGCTGGCTTAGCCAAGATATGGTCAGCATAATCAAACAGACATTCCTTATCAAACACCTTCTTTACCTCATCAAACAAGTGCTCAAATCTTTGATCTGTATATATCTGTCCGTCACCTTTTAGGAAAGACTTCATTTCCTCACGCTCATCAGGGATTTTTTCCGTAATATATTTAATATATAACAGTTTTGTCAATTCCCTAAAAGCACTCTCTGATGTCATTTTCTCCTGGCTGCGCAGCATATTATGACACCATGACAGACTCCTTGAAAGCCCCTCAGTCATTTCCTTCATCTCAATTGAATTTATGTATTCTCTCATTTCTTCCATTGCTCTTTAGTAAGTCCCATGTGTTGCAATATTATCGCGACCTCTTTCTCCTTCACCTCACTGTCGTTTTCGGCAGGGCCATTTCTTGTCCTGTCTGTTCAAATATTATCATAACTTCTCTACTGTGTTCTGCGGTTTCCTCGTTGACCTACTGGCACTCCAACAGTTATACATATATCTTTCAGATACGCTGCAATGTCGTCAGTAAATCCTTAATTTCAATATTATCATTTACGCATCTAAATGAACGGCTTTCCTCAGAACTCTAGGTAGTTCTTCCCATTCTTCAATCCAGATTATTCTGATTCCAAGATGCGCAACTGATGACTCATACCATTTTTTCAGAGCTGCATTATCTGGAATCTTTTCTATCCAATAATGCGAAGTGCTGTCAACCTTCTTGCCCATTTTCTCTAATGATTCCATCTTACACGCATGAATCCATGACAACCATCTTCTAATATTTGGATCAGTAAAAGAAAGGCCAACAAAGAACACAGTATTTGTTGTAAGAATATTAAAGAAAGAATTTGATTGCCAAGCAAAAGAACTATTTGCTAATTGTAGGTATTCATTTTCTGAAAATACCAGTTTGTCATATACATTAAACCTTCTTTGTGCGGCAACGGGCGAAAAAGGTACTTGAACAACTCCGTGACAAAATATATACTGCAATCGATCTTTATATCTACTTGTAATAGGTTCTGTCACATAATCCATAAACTTAAGATGTTCACCTAAGTCTACATGGGCATGGGCATTTATTAGAGAACATAAGAGTAGTTCTGCGTTAAAACTAAGAATAGCCTCCGGACCTGCGTTGTTAAAGAAAGATTCTGTAACGATCTTTGCCAGTTCATTAGAAGTAGAATATCCAAATGAGGTTACCCGATCAATATGCGCCCCCCAATCAAGGTTGTTAACTGGTGTTTGCTCTGAGACACATCGTGCCAACTCCTTCTTTTCTTGATTTGATAACCCTTCAAAGAATTTCTCATATAATTCATTCCCCAACAGAACGGCAAATTCTTTCGAGCTTAATTTACTCTTCTCAAAGACTGATTGAATTATTACATCTGGTGAAAACTTTTTTGCGAGTAATTCGCAGACATTATCTGTTGCTCCAAACCTTTTTGCAAGGCTCGCAGCCAAATCATTCCATGAAGGGAATATTGGCCATGAGCAACCAGCCCCAATACACAAAGACCATGGCTTTCCAGATATGACCAATGAAGTATTCATCTTATCGTATGTAAGTCCCTCTTTTGCCATTTCTATAACTATTAAATATTCAAGCCTCAATCATCTTCTTAACCTTGCCCTTCATCCTTCCCATGACACTTGTCCCAATTCTTACCGCTACCGCATGGACACTTACGATTCCCGTGAGCAATCCATGCCTGATGGATTTTTCGATACTTATTCATGAGATTTATCTCTTCCACATAATCCGTATCATGAGAGGACGGTATTTGGAAAGTAAATTTACTGTCACCGTTCTTATTGGTAATACACAAGTCACCCTCCATAATCATATCCATTCCAATCAACATATCAGCCCCTCCTATCGGAGTACAGGCCACAGGAATATACGTAAAGCCTACACCATTTGGCAGACCTATATTGATATTATATACATCTGCGATGTTCTCGCCATTCGCAGTACTGATTTTCCTCTTTCCAATAGGAATAAGGTGCAGGGCATCTACTACATTCTGCGTGATACACGAGCCTGTTGCCCCTGTATCCCAAATGGCATTCACCTGCAACATCTTTGGCCGTGCAGGACTGTTCATCACCTCAGGCGACGTGGCAACACAGACTTCACACGTAGAACGCAAATCACGCTGTCTTCCCTTTGCTGTGCCCGTAAATGCTCTATACGTTTTCATAGACTACACGAGAATGAAATACTGTTGTATATGAAGATGCGTCAGCAGAACACTCTTGTATGAGGAATTCGCCAAGCTTATAACTTTTAAGCGACTCCTCATATGCATCCTCATTAGTATCATAAGCACCTACGACACACTCACCTACAATGACAATATATTTGCCATCGTACTTCGAAGCCAGCTCCTGTTGGTGCTCCAAATAATATTGGAATTCCTTATCAAGCATAAAAAATATTTAACAAATTCTCTTTATTACTTTTTCTTATCGAATCAAGAGCCATTTCAACCCTTCACCATTAACCATGACCCCTTCACCATAATAGACTAGTTTAAAGAAAAGTTTACACAAATCTTCGGACACAGATATATCACTTCTACAACTCAATGCTTAATGAAGAAGTTAAGTGGAAGAGATCCTTGCTAATGACCTTATCGATCTCTTGTTCTGCCATAAAAAGGAATCGCTTACCATAAAAATCGATGATGGCATACTGACCGGGACTTTCAAAAAACGGTGTCATATCCACAATTTTAGTATCCCCACTTGCAACAATTCCTTCCAAATCTATATGTTCAAGCAATACCTGTTTAAACTTTTCTTCCGAATACAGCTCTGCATACACATTGACACAGACTCCTCCTAAATTCATCGTACCAGGAAAGTTGTTTTTGAACACAAGGGTATTTCCAACTCGTTCCATGTCGTATGAATAAGAAGGGCCCTTATCTATCGAGGTCTTGTCACCCAGTTCCAATACTCCGAGCATCATTAGTCTCGCCGTTAATCGATAGGTGTTCAGATATGGATTTCTCTCATAGACCGCCTTGGTAACATTTTCTGACGAGAGACTAGTCCATTTTATATTGTGAGAATTTACAATCCCCGCATAAATATTATGAACCACATCGAAAGCCATTTCATTTTTGCTCTCTAACCAATATCCCCGTTTGCGAGCATATCCATTTATGCAAGGAGGATTTCCCGTATTATCCAAATCTCCGTCACATGCACCCTGTTTAGCTTTACCCGTGCAACATCCAAGATAGACAGTCTTAGTTTTCTTTCCCTTACCTCTGCTTACCTTCTCGTTACATTCGCTCTTTTCAAAGCCATGATATAAATACTCAAAATGTTGGAGCATATAGTACTCGAAGCAACGGCTTGAAAAAACAAGATTGAGCCTATTATCTTTAGCCCTAGCTTTGAGAAACTCTTCAAAAGCATCTTTCGCTGCAGGATGACCGTCTTTGTCAAAAGCAATCCAGACCTCGTTAAAAGTTCCAGAAAGAGCAATACCCATCTTTACCCATTTCAGTGGCAGAGGAACACCCTTGTACTCATCCACATCAGTTTCTGCAGAACCTTTCAGATCCAACGTTCCGCTATTTCTACCCACCTCATCTTTGTCGCTATCCTCGTCATCCACAGGTGGAGGAACTGTCTGCATTGTGTATGGCAAATCCGGATTACAATTCTTCTCATATTTATATAGCTTATTGAAGAAATTATTCTCTGACTTCTCTCCCTCACTAACAATGCAGATGGAATAACGTAAAGGCAGACTATTACTTCGACGAGACATAAGGATCAAATTTTAGATTATCAATATCGGGCAGTCCACCAAAACGGTTAGCCAGATACCACTTCTCTATTTCAGTATTTTCATTCACTCCTTTATAGTCGGATACAGAAAGAAGTGTTGAGCCTTCCTCTTCATTCTTTTTTTCCACTATCCAAATCTGGTCAAGACGCATGAACTTCTCATCCATCAGTTTCAAGTCATGGCTGGTAAGAATGAGTTGTGCATGATATTTATTGAATTTCTCACTATGAAACAGACTTAGCAGGTATTTAGTGACAGTGCTGTGGAAAGAAGAATCCAGTTCATCAATAAAGAACGGATACCCAAGTCGCAAGGCTTCAATAATCTTTATACCAAACACGAACAATGTTTTCGTACCCTGAGACTCCAGGTGTATTGGCATTTTTATGGCATCTTGTGAGTCTTTCACTTTATGAACAAACACAATATCCCTCAACTTCACATCATCTCCATCAGGCACCAAAATATCAGCAAACGAGACATCAATACTATGGAGCAAATCCTTTACAATCTGAAGGTATGATTTATCTTTCCTTAACAAGTCCAGATCCGCACGCCATACGTTTTCAAGGACGTCATTATCATCGCTCCTCACCACGACAATCAAGTTGCAAAGGAACTTTGCCGCGTCGCTAATCTTGTCATGTTGGAGCGTTACATAGCGGTTTAGTACAGAAAGATTCTTTTTGATGGTTTCGCCAGTTTCCTTTCCCTCGACCAAATACCTATCCTGCTTCTCACCTACGATGCGAGAAAACAGCTCTTGACCATCCAGCAAAAGAGTCTCCTCAAGGATGCTCTTTTTGTCAAACTTCAACTTATATGTATACAGATTAGGCAGAGAGTCCAAGAAGAATCTGATTTCAAACTTGCTTGGCCCCACAAAAGTTTTTTTATCATATGCAAAAGGAAGGTAGATTGGTACACGATCCTCTTGCAACCAATTGAAGTTTCCCCGAAGATAAGTCACGAAATGACCCAAAAAACGAAGCAAATTTGTTTTTCCAGACGCATTCGGACCATATATAACTGCAGTCTTAAGGCACTTACCATAGTCACCAAGGCGCACAAAATTATGTTCCTTAACATTGGTCTCGATACCTTCCATAGAGAACGTAGCCTCATTTCTATATGATAAAATATTCTCTAACTTAATGTCGTATATCATAATTCAACAATATAAATCTTCTCAAGATGTTTTGCAAAATTAACGAATTCCTTTCGTTCAAATTGTAAGCGTCCAATTTTCACATCCGTTCTCCAGAGATGCCGATAAACAGGGACATCTAGCGATGCTCCAAAATCAGACTGGACTAAAATTTTAATTATTTAACTGGTTGGCATAGCATCATAGGGGTCAGATTCTCATAATCCGTACGTCCCTCAATACATGCCGTGAAAAATTTCTTTAGATATTCGCACACCGAGATAGCCTGAGCTTTGCATGTGGCTATGATGGTGTGATAGACAGCAGAGCTCTCCACACCCTCATGGCTACCAAAGGATTTCGAGTTGGATCTTTCGATTGTCATCGGCCTGATGTTGCGTTCTGCCTCAGGCTGCCTCTCATCATTGGTCTCTGATAAAAAGGCTTTCCGTTTCAGCTGGGGTTGAATCAATGTCGGTGTTGGATTCGGTTGGCGTAGCAGACTGATAACATAGAGCGAGGCCTGCAGCCTGTCAAATCGCTCCATCTGAGCGTCGAGCTTAGAGTGGAGGGCTTCGTTCTGAGCCTCCCTCTCCTTAAGCTGACCATATATGAAATTGATGAAGTAAGGATGGCCAAAACGTCCTTCAATAATAGAAGTTGCGGAGTCCTGAAATAGTCAGCATAGGCCCTCCAACTTCTCTACCAGCTCTTTTAACTCATGGTAGTCTAAATTCTTCTTCTCAATCCTCAATTCGTTCCCGAAGACCAGCTTTACATACCTGACCTGTGCTCCTTTTGGGGGTGCGCTGACTTTCTTCTCGTCAGGTTTGTCCGCTGGCTTAAGATCTTCATCACGACCGACAATCTCAACCGGCACAATCCGTTTCTTTCGATTACGGAACCATTTGTTGAACACCTGATAGGGTATGCCCTGCTGGATGCAGAACTGCTCTATCGAAACTCCTTTAGGCTCGCCCTCAAGTTTGTAGAGGAACCACAGCTTTTCACAATCTTCACTACTGCACATAATCTTAAAAAAAAGGTCGTGCAAAGGTAGCGGTTAGCTCGGAGCTATGCAAGATGTGAAAATTGGACGCTTACAGAACATCTTCTGCTCATACAGCTCACGCGCGTGGCGCTCGTTCAACTCCTTCTCACGGGCAGTCCAATCCTGTCTGCTCGTCAGCTCCGCTATCTCATCCTTCATTTGGGCTATCTGTATGCGGGCCTGTTGAGATCGTGCAGCATCTCAGTCCTTATTATTTCCGCCAGACTGTCTATACCCTTACGCATATCCATCGGCTCCGGGTATAGATAGTAGTCTTGATCACTCGTCATCGATATCATATCACTTACCCACCTCCTGTTGACATGGTGGCTTCTTTCTGTTTCTCAAATTCAGGATCGTCTTTGTAAATGAGGTGCTGCCAGAAAGCATCCCTTCCATAGCGTTTGAACTTCTCGAAATCGTACCCTTCGTCTTGGCAAAATTTCTCAAGGGTTTTGCCTCCACCGAAATCCATGTAGTGACGATACGCTGCCGCGTAATCAACCTTGTACCTTTTAAATTTCTTATCCATAAGGCTTGCGAATTAATAAACTCGCAGGCCGCACGGCTCTGCTGCTTGTTCCCAAAGGGTCTCAAGAAAGGTAAACATTAATTTTCAGGCAACCTTGCGGAGAAGTGGACGTTTACCGCTACGTAGGGACGCAATAAAGGAACTATCTTTTCTCAAAAAGCATCCGAAAACTTTTGGACGCTTACGTAATTTTACAGCCCATTTTCAGAAAGGCGGGTTCTCATATCCCACCGGTTTCAACCTTGGTATTGGCAAGAGAACTATTCTATACTGAACAAATCTCTTCCCAAGCAGGACATTCTTCTTTCTTACTCCACAACACGTAATCGAGTTTACGATCGATAAGAGCCTGGAGTAGTTCTTTGTTTACCGTCTTCTCCAAATCGTTTACAATGATCATACCACGAATATCCTTGTCAGAAACAAAGCGACGATAATCCTTTACCTCATCAACGCCAAGAATAAAGGATGCCAGATTGTTTGTGTCAAGACTACCTACAGCTTGAACTAAAAACTCAGTGTAAGGACGAGACACAACATAGTCGAAGGTAAAGTCAATGCCTGAACGACCTTTGATCTGCATCTGAGGAACGGCATTTATCCTCTTACCCATCATTAGCTTTTTAACATTCTTCTGGAATATATTACTTCCCTGTGAAGTCATGTCATTTATGGCAAACATGGTCATCAACATACTATATTTACCTTGCTCAAACTTGTCTTTTTCTACCTGCTTATCCAAAACACCTTCATCGCTCAGACTCACTCTGTATTTAGACAGTATTACCTCCAGGAGATGTTTCTGTTCTGGCGAGTTCATGTCCAGACCTGTCGTTTCAGCATTCCATATAGTCTGACCATCATCCGACAAGAATATATAATCACCTTCTTCCTTTACAAACAATTCTAGCAAATCATTATAAAGCCCCAAAAAAGGCGTGGACATGGAAGTCCATCCTGTTTTAGAATCATAGATTGGTGCTGGCTCAGCATGAAGCCATCTTGAATAATCACTAACCATACTATCTCTCCAAACCATAAATCTACCCTCCTATTTCATTTATATCAATTCTATTTCTGTACTAACATTCAGATATCTGCAAAAGCCTGCAAATGCGTCCTTAAACCCTTGATTAGAATTGGCTGTATTGATTGTCTTTGGATTTATTTCCGTATCCTCGATTGGTAGAGCCCATTCAAGGCCATAATTCTCGACGTACTGATGGAGATGGCTCTCTGAATTAAACACCTTACCTTCATAAGGCTTGAATATTTCAGGAACTTCTGCTGTATAAGGCGATGGATTTGTGTGAGGCCCATAATAGTCAAGCCTCGTTAGTCCCTGATTTCCACCGTCTCTAAGATTGAATGACATTTTTATACCAACCTTATCACTATGATAAACGTCAAGCACATATACATTTGAATCCTCGTCTTCGAAAGTAACCCGATTCTTTTGCCTTGAAGTCAAGTCGAGTTTAACCTGCTCCAATTTATTCCCTTTATCATCGATGACTTTCTTGGGACTTTTTACATATGTTTGTGCTTCGCTATATGTCATTACCTAGAATTTTTGTGGCAAAGATAGGAATAATTTGTGAAATTAGCAAGCAAAAAGAAAAAAAACTTTTTTTCAGACATAGGTAAGCGTCCGAATCTTGGGTCCAAAATATCTACATCCTCAGTGTAAATAAGGATTTCAAGAGTTTGTAAAGAAGTTGGAATTCCTTTGTTTTTAACTTTATTTATGCAGCCTTTGTGTGCTTATGCCACTGGCTGTGAACAAAACCGTTCAGGTCAATACCCTCACAAGTAAGCGTCCAAAAATATGTGAAACCCTTATAGGGCGGGCACTCTGAGAAGCCCACCATTTTTAGATTTCTTTAAAAATTAACTAATTTTATTATGCACTTGGAGCAAGTGCCAGCCTAACCAGGTTCTTGCGTCCCTCCGGTAGCAAGCGAGCAGAGCTCGAGCGCCCAAAGTCCCTACGCCCCTGATTCCATGCTCTGACATAGTCAACAAAGAAGTCCCGGAAGTTGCGACACTTCTGCATACAAGTTGATATAAAGGTATTGTCCCGGAGTTCTTTACACCTTTCGGACTACATTTTCTTCGCATAGTCATAGTCAATGTCCTAATCGCTCGTTCGACTTATCATACCTTAATGCTGTTTTGGGGTTTAACAGCGCCGCTCGGCTTTGCCGCTTGCCGCCAAGGGGACGCAAGAAAGGTAATATTTTCTTTTCAAATATCTATGTCACACTTTTGGACGCTTACCTGTATTCGTCCTAGTTTCCCGCAATTCATTGTCGGGCTTTCCTCCCCCACTACGGTACGAACAAAAAAGAGCAAAACACCCAAACTCCTTCCACGACTATTTTAACCCCGCCCTCATTCCAACTTCGGCATTGCTATAGACTCCAACATCGACTTAATATCATCCAATTCCGAGTCCCACAAACCTTCATTACGCAAATATTGCTCCATACTATTATACGTATCGAACTCATATAGTATATAGGTAGAGACAACAGCAGAATACTCAGACTTTGGGCCACAAGACTCCAAAGTAGTCTTTATCTTAGAAAGTGTATTTCTACGCTTTCTGTCAGTATCGTCTGTTTTTAATTTGTCAAAAAGAGCCTCCAAATGGTCTGCAATGCCGAAACCTATATTTGATCTGGGGGTAACAAAATGAGACCTATCATTTAAAGCCAAAGCTTCTTTTGTTGTATACCCCTTTTCATTTCTTTCATAGAATCGAAATGCCTTTACATACAAATAATCTCTGGGCTCATCAACAAGAGGATTGACAATTGGCTCTGACACAACATCAAGGTCATGCTTCGTGTCATTACACTTTTTGCATGATGGAAGCAGATTTCCCCATCTTACAACCTCGTCTGGATATATATGCTTATACTTAAAATGATCTATCTCCATATATGAACTTTTCTGATTGACGAACTGCTCAGAATAAGCACACTTATTATGAGACATCCTTAATAAGGCTTTCTCAATATATGGTTTTTTCCATACACTCGTACCATTAGCCTTAAATTCATTAACGAGTTGTCGTTCCACTTCGGCTGTCAACTCAGAAGGCTTCTGTATAAGAGTTAGCTTAATCATTTTCACTCATCTGATCAAATTGTAACTTCATCAACCTTTTCTGAGGATTCCGTGGGTGCAGGATATCCATCAACTTATGATATGCATTTCGAGCTTTCTCCTTATCATTTTGGTCCAATGCCTCCTCAAACAATGTGTAATTTGCCTGCAGAAGATCCGAATACACATCCTCCTCCATTTTCATAGCATCCCTTAAGATCTCCTCCACAGTCCATCCAGAGAAATTGGTAACAGGCGAACGCTCAACCACAACTTTTTCACCTTCGCGCCTTAACACATACAAGTTAACATCCTCCATCGACTGAATCACCAATGGACTATGGGTAGTCACAATAAACTGCACATTCTTAAAAACATTAGATATAAACGAAATGATATCTCTTTGCCATTTGGGATGTAGGTGTAAATCAATTTCATCTATCAAAACAACAGCATTTTCCTGCAAAGGATTATCCGAATTGGGATATTTATCAAACATACGTTTGCATAAATCAATCACCCATGAAAGCATAGACTGATAGCCATATCCTAATTGTGTGTATCGAAACCATCCATCTTTTGTTTTAAACAGCACAAAATTATGCATCGAGTCTGAACTCTCAAACTTAAAATCATATATTTCTGGGAAAATGCTTCCACATATGATTTCTCTTATTTTCGCCAATCTTTTTGTGGCGAATTCATTATTGTTCTTTGCTGCATAATCTATTTGCATTAGCCATTCTTCGAGATTTACAAGACGCTTCTCTTGAGAGAACAAAGTATCACAATCTCCACAAACTTGATCAGACAGACTTGTGTTTGAAGTATAACGACTTACTCCATACCCGAAGATAAAGAAAGTCTCCAACTTTCCTTTATTATCTATAGAACACATTTTATTCCCAAACATCCATGGAACTGGTGATAAACTTGTCAATTGAGAAGAAACAATGCATTCTTCACTTATCTCATTCTTACCTTCTTTACTTACAAAAAAAGCAGGAATCAAATCATTAATTTCTTTTGATCCCTTTGTAACATAATGAATCCTTTTGGGCCTTAAATCAGCAATCGCCTTTAAAATACTTGTTTTACCAGTATTATTATTACCCAATAAAACTGTCCACTGATATAGAGTTGACTTATCTTTTTTACAATCAATCTCCATATCTTCAAAGCACTTAAACGATTTAAATGATACCGATTTTATTTTTACTCCATCCATAGCTTTAATACTAAACCTTCAAAAAATCAGCGACACTATCAACCCAACGATTCCATCGGTTCGTCCTTTCTTTCTTTTTTTCTTCCGCTTTGCCCTTTAATTCCTTCGAAAAAATAAACGTTTGTCCAAAGTCAAACAAGGCAATGACTAGATCCTTCAAATTCTTTAGTGTGAAAAGAATAAAGACATAAATAGTGCCACATGCAGGATAATTTATCCATCCCGGATATAACACATAAATATTTAAATGGAACACAAATGAAATGGTAATAGTCAGTAAAAGTCCGATTATAGCACTGACTATACAGAAAGCATAATTCGCACTTATCCGATATAGCAGATCCTTACCCACATCATTTTCCAAAAACACATCAATATTCCCAGAGAAATAGATCGTGAGCAACAGAACATATCCAGCAACAAGCACCGACAGGAAAACAGGAAGTACCACCAGTCCTACACTTATTGACTCACTCACTAGCCAATTGGAAGGCACATTGGCAAACCTTGCCGATACCAGCAGAATCACTGTCACGACAAGTGGTAGCGCAACATCCCATTTCCACTCTTTAGCATAGCGCCTAATCACACTATTCCAGCCAAAGATTTCAAAAAAATTGGTATTATTCACCATTCTTACCAAATCTTGCTATCAAGTTCTTTCTAATGACAGAGAATCTCTTACTCTCTTCGCCCTCCAGATGTACAATCTCCGGATAGTCCTTAGTTTCTATTGTTTCTTGTGCCGAATCTTCAGTACGCTTAATCCTAGCCTTAGCCTCGCCGTTACTTTTTACAATTTTCAACGCAGCATCTATGATACCATCCTCAATAAACTTCAGCACCCTACCCTTTCCGCTTCTCATCTTCAGGTTCACAGTCTCTGCACCGGCATCCCTCATTCTGTCACCAAAAAACTTAGCAAATCCTTCTGACGGGTCGCTGTTAGAATATGACAAAGTCGCTTCAAAGGAATACAGTTTATATGCGCTCCCTATTATCTCCAGACAACCAGGACTTGTCTCTGTCCTCACGTCGAACTCTCCCTCATCTCCAATCATTTCTAACCCAGAAATAAGATAGTGAAGAATTGTCCTTAACGACATCTTACTCGACTTTTGTACCATAAATCGATGAACTTCTGGTACGAAATACAGCTCGCAACTCTTTTTATTCGACACAATATCAGGGCTGATATTGGGGAAAGCCTGCTTCTTCTGCTTGATATCATAGAAGGCATCAGGGTCCATGATGTCATAAGCACAGAGTCTCAGTAGTATCATCTTGGGACTCTCTTTATCACCAATAATATCGTGTCCCTCAACACTAATATGCCTATTCCCCCTAATTTTCACAAGTGGGTCATCTATTATCAGCTTCTTGATTGCCGTTATATACTTCTCGGGTACCTGCTCCGTGTATGCCTTGATATTAATGGTATACCAAGACCCTCTGATTTTCTGTTCTTTTACTTTCTTATCCATATTTTTAGTATTAGGTTACTACCATCTATAAGTATCGCTAGTCAAATAACGATTGAGGCATTTCAAGCCTTAACTCCTCATAAGTATTAATAATGTCCTCTACACTCACCATTTGATACTTGGGATATGTCGCCTTGACAGCTATAAGTCGGTCGACAACATTCCCATACACATCATTCAAAAACTGCATCTTTTTATAGATATATTCTTTCAGATGTGTTGTGAATAAAACTCCATATTTCTCTTTAATATATATAGCTCTTAATATATTTGCCTCTACTGTTGGATTTAAATTTTTATAAATCGAACGCTTCTGTAAGATATCCAATTTTCTCTCATCTAAAAAGTTTTCATAAAACTTCGTGTTATATGTGAATTTTGACAGATTCACCACGAGAGCGTCAAAATTGAAAAAGCAACCTTTAGCCAGACTATTTAATTTCTCCTTTTCATTCAATTTTACCAATTTGTTCTTGAATGCCCAGTTACTATCAAAATTCCAAATATCAACTTCGATAGATGGGAGTCTCAACTTGACACCTCCGAATCTATTAAACTCTTTACAAAACGAATCACTATCTACTATTTCTTTTAATCGTTCCTTCTTTATATCAACGATGATGTCCAGGTCTCGGCTTTTCACGCCCTCGAAGACATCCCTGACATACCCTCCAATAAGATAAGCCGATCCCTCTGTCAGTATTTGATATATGATGTTTCTCAAGCCCTTTTCCTCATCGAAAAGAGCTCTTACCTTAACTTGTAATTCCTCATGAATAAGTCGATTGGCATCTTTCATTTCTACAACTTGATACCTTTTAGTTCTTGGAATAAAGTTATGGCATGTCTGTCTGTCATCCCAGAGATAAAGTCAACGATCAGTCTCAGTCTGTTGTACGCATTATTCTCACTTGCCGGATATCTCTCATAAATAGTACGATAATTCAAGGAAATAATATTGTAAAGGCGCGATTCATAACAGTTACCTGATGATTTGAAATTAGGACTCTCTGCTGCTGAGACAAAAATATCCAAGAGGCCCTTGATAGCTTCCCAACCCGCCAACTCTTTTTTCAATATCGTCTTACTATTAAAGATAAGTCCTGTCAGTTTCTTGTAAGCTAATCTGATATCCTTAGCCGCAGAGACCATGATGATTTCATCTTCCAATTCCCCATTCATTATCAGGCTATATTTATCTTTAAAAGTGTCAAGTACTGCCTCTATCATCAGTTGTTGGGTCTTTATCCTAAATTTCTGAACCATGATGGATTCTTTATTCTTTGGCTCATTCTTGAACTTTTCCTTCAAATCATCCAAGAAATCCAGGACCTCTTTCTTGTGGGTCGTCAAGTGTTTATTAAATACCTGATAAATATCATCCACACAGATTATACCCAGCTTAATGCCATCCTCAATATCTGCAGCAGTATATGCAATATCATCAGCTGCCTCCATCAGATAGACAACTGGACTCCTGCGATGATGCAACTGGAGATAATCATTTATCTCCTTATATTTATCTGTTTCTGTGACAAAATAGCCAAACTTCTTTTTGGCTATCTCTGTATATGGAGATTTGTTCCCCTCCAGAGAGTTAGATGGATATTTTACAACTGAGCTCAGTGTCGTATAAGTCAAATTGTAACTATATTCATCACCGAAGAAATATAGTCTAGACAGTATTCTAAAAGTTTGTACATTACCATCAAAATTCACCAAATCTGCAATTTCAATATCTCTCAATCCATGATTGTTATTTTCGAAATAATGACGAAAAAAATCCTTGATAGCCTCTTCTCCGAAATGTCCAAACGGAGGATTACCTAGGTCATGTACCAAACCTGCCGTCCTCAGCAAAGAACTAAGGTAACCTCTTTGTTTTACATCCATATCCCCTTTGTCTATCAACCACTTTTCCACACTCTGTCCTATGGACCCTCCAATATAGGAAACCTCCAATGAGTGAGTTAAGCGGGTTCTGATATAGTCATTTGACTCCAATGGAAAAACTTGCGTTTTATCTTGTAAACGTCTGATAGGTGCACTAGATATTAGTCGACCATAATCACTTTCAAATGGAGTTCTTCCGTCAGAAGGTGTCGTAACAGATTTCTCTCGAAATCTTTTATCTTGGAATAAGAGTTCCCATTTTTCTTTATTATCCATAGTTTTAAATAATTAAATAGTAAACTGTCAATTATGACGTCTAGGTTTAAAAACAGCCTTTTAGGGCGACTTTCGTCACCTGAAGCGTCTAAATCAAATTTAACTTTAGTATTTTTTAATACCGATGGTCATCGGTAACATGTTCTTGCGTCCCGATGGTAGCGGCAAAGCCGAGCGCTCATAATCGGTTCTTCCTTGCATGATTGCCTTGATTATTAATCGAACCTGCTCACTCTCGACAATTCTCGAATGAATTCGAATTTGTACTCGTTTAATCGCAGCTTTGAAGAATTGCTTAAAATATTCCAGCGTTGACACTCCACACATCTTACACGTCTCAATAAACGTGTGGTATATGACAGACACCTCGACACCTGCATGGCTGCCAAAAGTTTGTCTAGCCTTTGCCGTAACTATTGTATAATCTGGGCAGTCTTTGCTCTTTGTCTTTCTCTCTGTCCTGTACAGGAGCAGCATTTTTCTTTGTACCCTTCTGACTGGTAGAGCCAAAGCGGACTTTGTTGCTAACAGATATGCGTGAAAGCAGATTCTTGATCTCCTGTCGGAGTTCTTTGTTTTCCGCATCTGTATCAGCCTGTCGCCTGGTCATCTCGTCGATAGCCTTCATCAAACGCTGCTGGGCTTTCACGTCTTCCTTATGGGTCTCCTTAAGCTCTCTAATCATATCTTTGAGCTCAGTAAAACTAATGCCCGTCTTCACAATCTTCATCCCGTCTGGGAACTTGATGCTGATGGAGATCTTCTTGCTGATGTTTGCCACTTTGTCGGTGGGGTACTTGAAGGGGTGCCTGACAGAATCATGCACCTGACTCTCCTCGCTCACCTTCTCCGCCTCAGCCTGAATCGCCTCGTCTTCTTCCGGACGACCAGTGATCGTGATGGGGTAAACCTTTTAATGCGTCTTGCGGTACCATTTGTCGAAAGTCGGGAAGTCGACTCCGTGCTTTGTGCAGAATTCCTCTATCGAGATATTCTTCGGAAGGCCCTCAGCCTGGTACAGGAACCAAAGGCTCTCAAAATCTTTACTGCTGTATACCATTTGTCTCATTCTTAAGACGAGGCCCGCTCGGCTATGCCGCTTGTTCCGAAGGTCTCAAGAAAGGTATCATTTTCCCACTTCATACACAAGACGTCAAAATTGACAGCTTACTAACAAACCTAAAAAAGAATTAGCCAAGCTAATTCAGACATAGCCCATATTAGCAAGATTTCCTTAAAAGAATCAAGATTACATCTTATATCTTACAATACCACGAATCTGATCAATCTTATGATGCGATGAAGATTCACGCTCTACACCATTCCTATAATAGCATGTTACCATCTCATCACCAGCCCACTCCTTAAAGATACGGATTTTATCCATACCCGTATCCTCTATATGAAGCCATACAATATTATTAGTCTGCAATACCTGACGAATAGCATCTATTCGAGTCTCTTCCACCTTCTCGGCTATTACCATATCACCATCCTTGATATTTCGAGGCTCCATACAATTACCTTTAATTATTAAACGTACAAACTTATCATGGCTCAACTCCTGCCCATTATAATCTCTTAATACGACCTGGCGGTCTTTGTATGAGCGTCTTTTGAGTTCTGCAGCATCAACACCATCAATTGGGCCAGCTTCAACACACTGCACAAACTCGCTTTTTACATTCCTTCGCTTCGCGTAGAAATACGAAAGCAGCAATATGAGCAAAATGATTGAATAAACAAAAATTTCCATTGCTGACAATTTTTAGATGATTTGTAAAACTTTATATTCTTTCAAAGTTTGGTATTTGATATAGACTAGATACGCGAGAGTAAGGAGATGTAAGAAAATGAATAGCGAAGGGAAAGACAACAAGGTTTTATATTCGCTATATTCAATAGGATTTGCCACCACCTTTGCATGTCCAAATATGATAATATACACTAAGAAGCATAAACCCATTCTCATCAAGGAGTATGACTCAACCTTTGATTTGCCAGAAACATAATCTATCACCATCAACATTAAAAGACCAAAATTAGTCAGCAATCCAAATGGAGATGCCTGATTAAGAGCATAGGCATCCCATATGCCATGAAAGTCCTTCAATACCTCAACCATAATTGTTGTATATGTGAAGAATACAAGCAATAAAACGTAAGATATTGCCTCCCATAGGTGATATTTATTCTCTTTGATCATTTCTTTTTTCATTTTTATCTTGCAAAGATATAATCTTTTTCTGAAATAATAGTAATTCTCATGCCAAAATTTACACTTTTACCATAATTTTGTGCAAATTTTGTGCAAATATCGTCATTTGATCACTGAATTAAACACCTTATTATACAAATCTTCGCCCATTTTTCGATAATGGCTAGTTTTATAGCCTCGGAATGAAAAACTTTTAACCCCCTTAAGTCGACTTATATAATCTTGTGATGTATAGAGTTTCCCGTCTTTCTCAATAATAAAACGCAAGAGGTTTAAAAAACCATTTATAAATGTAATCGATAAAAGTCCTTTTCTATCAGAGGGATCATACAGTTTCCACTCATCTGATACTATGTTTGCTTTTACACCTATAAACAAATTCCTAATTGACTCAACACAGAATGCTACATATTCTTTCTTAATTTCGTGGTTGGATTCTTCACGAGCTGATTTCAGTTTCTCTTTATTTTCACTTTTCCAGACAGAATATAAAGAATCTGTCTCGTCACCAATCTTAATCAGAGGTTTCAAACCATAACTGACGATTGACGGTGTCTTTACCATACCCGTTTCATACGAGTACCTCTCTAACTTACCGCCCAAAGGCCCATTCTCTGAAAGTCGAGATATGATATCTTTCCCTATCGCTATAATTGAGAAGGGCTCAACCATTACTGCCAATTCCTGCTGTAGTTGGGAGTCAATCTTCTTCTGCTTGACATTTATCTCTTGGAATAAAGTGGCTTCGAATTTTCGTCGTTCCTCTTCTATCTCGTTTTTCGGGAAAACAATTCCTGTAACCAATAGGTTTTGTTCTTTTCTCAGTTTCGATATAACTTTCTCATACGGATCATCCCCTATATGATATGAGAAAACTCTGTGTTGGCCATCGATAATTCCAATACAATTGGGTTTATCAGCTATCGACATCTCAATTACTTTTGTTTTGACCTCGCCATCATCATTCTTGAATTTTCCTTCATCGGTAACCTCTATAAGTTTACCTGTACCATCATAGAATGTCACATCATTTGCCGACATCGTTACAATGATGTTGTTGACAAATACACGTTTCTCGTTTACCAGATATTTCCTTATTTCAGCTATTCGCTTCGTATCTGCCATTCTCTGGTAATACAATGCACTCTGTTTATCCTTCCATCCCTCATGCCTTAACACATAAGCTCTCGTCAATATTGACTGAGGATCCATATAGAAAGTCACAATCTTGTATCCTTGCTTAAAGCGCGACTTAACCTCTGGTAGCACTTGAGCCTTGAAATATAAGCTACTGCCTTGACTTGAGCTAACATTTTCACCATAATCCGACTGCTTAATATCTAAGAAATCTAAGAATTCATTGAGTGCCGACATTTTTAACGCAGCTGTCAAACACTTAAAATAATGGCACACATATAAATCTAGGTATCTAATGTTATTAATCGTATCCCTATATTCATCAGAAACACCTACCTTTGAACAATATACTATTCTTAATTGTATTTGAGCATAGTTCGGGTATGAGGGCTTTACGTTTTGATTATAATATTCTCTTAATGCTTCAAATCTTGCATCCTTTAACAAAAAATCTATAAAAGCCCCAGGATTCTCCAATATCTTATCATAAAGGAGTTTTTTCTTTGCCAAATGCTCTTTATATTTCTCACCAATAGTATATTCTACTATCAAGAACACATTCTCAATAATAAAGATATCATCAAGTTCAGACTGCTTGGATTCATAGATAAAATGTTTCCCCTCCACTCCCTTAATCCGATTGAAACCTATTCGGTTGAATATTCCTCGGATTTCTTTTTTCTGGGCAATCTGTTCCTTTTGTTCTTGGGTCAGCTTCTGTTTCTTCTTTTTAGTCATTGTTAATAATCTGATATTTTTATATCCACACATATCGGGCTGATAACAGCTACCGTATTCTCATCTCGTTTCACATTCTTTAGAAAGCAGTAAGAGTTTGTTCTTGAATAATAATATTCGTTTGTTCTGGCAGAAGGCAATTTCTTTGAGAAAGACACATCAGCGTCTATACCGAACTTCGACAAAGGGGCTTTATGAGTTACGTTCTCAATAAAAACCGATATATCGTCTTTGGCTACAGCACCAATTAATGTATATTTAACCTTAATTACTCCATCTTTATTGACAGGATAATCTACATATATTCTAAAGCGTTGAGTAAAATTAACATATTCCTCTATTTTCCTCAGTAGCACTCTTCCAAATTTAAGAGCTCTTAGATATATAATCTCTTTCTCAAAATTATCCTGCCCAACGAAATCCAAAGATTTATCATACTCATCCTTGCCCTTTTTCAGAGTTTTCTTAAGATATTGATTACATAGATTGACATATTCTGGGTTTAATTCAAAACCAATATATCTGCGTTTCATATAAGCCGCTTGTGCAGGCACAGTTCCTGTTCCAGAAAAGGGATCAAAAACCAGATCGCCCTCGTCAGTGCTCAATGATATCATGGTAGCCACCATCTCTTTGGGGAGAGGACAGAAATGACGAATATACTCATTCCCCCATGAGCCCTGAACTGGAATTGGGAATTCCCATATTTCATCCAGAGCACGCCCCTTGGGATTATATCTCTCAGGATATTTAATCCACCAATTCTTTAGTTTATCCTTATCATACACTCTTGTTCTATCACCATATGATTTATATTTAGAACTCTTTGAGAAAAAAAGTATATATTCAAACTTCCGCTGAACGAATCCACCTGTTGCCCATGGAACTGTCTTATCCTTCTTCCATATAATAATATTCTGAAGAATCCATCCCGCTTCTTTTAATCTGTCAGCAATATCATACGGCAGTAAGACTATACCATTTTCACGTTTAAAGGTATCAACAATGATCCAAAGTGTACCATCATCAACAGTATGATCTAACACCTGTTTGAAGATGTCCGTTATATCATCAAGATAATCACTATAGGTCTGTCCAAACCCAACTTGACCATCAACGCCATAGTCTTTCATATCAAAATACGGAGGCGATGATATTGTAGTCTGTATTATCTTGCCAGATGGCAGCACTTCTGATAATTTTCTTGAATCTATATTGTATATTTGGCTTTTAACGACATCCATTTTTATGCCAAAATTGATAATTTACCACTAACTGTTATAATCACAATAATAGAATGACATTATCTCAAACAAATTGGTATATGCCCAAAATCCAGTTGCTTACCTTACGTTTTTGTACTAGCTAATTTATTGAACAGTTTCTTACAATGAGTCTCTTGAGGGTCTAATTGTAATCCTCTTTTTGCATACATCAAAGCTTTCGCTTCATCCTGCAGATTCAAGCACAGCCATGCTAACCTAGAGCAATCCACTGCGTCTGCCTCAGCAATTCGAGATTCCATGGCACACATTACATCTTCTGTAAGTTTGCTTTTTGAATAAGAATCAAAATCAGAATGTTCTGAATAATACTTATTAACTCTCTTAGCGACCAAACTAATTTCTCGATATGGTATATCTTTAATGGCAATAATCTCTCCAAGAGCAGCGCTTTCCCCCTTCCAATCTCCATCCTGACAACAGATTTTACATAATTCCCTCCAACAATCCAGCTTTGTCGTTGAGTCGATTTCTCCTTTTAATAATTCTCGATAGCACTCCTTTTCTTTTTCTATTTTCCCAAATTGATGGTACAAAGAAGCTATATCTCTCCAAATCAATGGATACTTTGAAGAAAGGCACTCTAAAGAAGGGATTTCCTTTTCTAACTGAGAATAATTATTAACACGTATCTTTATTGCACTTATTTTTTTATTTACATGAGACTTGAGGGTTGCTTTTCCTCGCTCTGTTCCTGCGCCAAATTCCATTAAAAGTTTTTTATCCCTTAAAATCAAATGCTTTTCTGGCGAGACTTCCAACTCTTTACTTCCAAACAGGGATGCTGCTAATGGAACACTGATAAAAGAATCATCAAATCTTTCATTTATTTCTATAAAAGAACTTTTATCCAATTCTTCTATTGCATAATCAAAATCCATCTTTTCATTTTCATCTCTAAGAATAACAGATTCCAAAGCTATCTGAGGGACGACAGAACGCCAACTGCATAATGTAAGGAATACTCTCTTGGCTGCCACAGACAAAGTGGAATACGTACGTTTAAACAACGCATCAAGCACTTTATCTTTATCTGCAACAATTCTTTTTATCTCTGTTAACTTATTGGACTTCGCCACATCGCCAAGAATAATCTTTATAATATATGGATGGCCATCAGACTCCTCGATAAGTTTTAGCCTATAATTATCTGTCAACAAACTTTGTATTCCCAATTTAGATGCCGTAGTCTTTATAAGAGCCGTACATTGTTCATCATTCATGCCCTTCACGCCAACAGGATAGTCTGCTTTAAAATTTCTACTTAATCTAGAGGTAATAAGTATCTTGTTCGGTAACCTGATATAAGAGTCTAACCATTCATATACTTCCACGGGATTTGAAAGCGTCTCAAAATTATCAAATATAAATAAAGCTTTACCCAAACTGCATTTCGTTAGTTCTAAGGCAAATAATTCTGTGATATTCTTTGATGACAAATCCTTGCCAATTTGTTTGAAATATTCCATAGCAATATCAGACTGATTTGCGACTACCGCTTGAACCTGTTTGGGTCCTTCTTGTAATAAATCTACGTCTCTCGCACTAAACCATATAACAATATCGAATCTGCCTGGATCACTCCGTAGTACACTATCTATAACACATATTGCCAAAGACGTTTTGCCAATGCCTCCCCGTCCTTTTAGTGTGACAACAGGATACCTGGACTCATCTACTAAGACTTTATATAGTTCACTTTCCAATTCCTCTCTATGAATATAATCTTGCAGAGCCAACGGCAAATTTGTAAATGACTCTCCTGTTACTACCACTTGTCTTTCACCCCCTGTTACACTATCTGGAAGTTTAGTTGGTGGAGACAGGTATAGACTTCCATCCTCTACTCGTTTCTTATTCGTCAGATAATCCAACATTTCATATTTTGATGAACTTGAGAAATTACCATTAACCAAGTAAAAAGAGCTTAATTGAAGATCTGTCAAAAACAGATTTACTTTGTGTGGTCTGTCAGTATAACAATAAACACCATTTATTAAATGATAGTCTTTAGATCTTTTTAGATAATCAAATTCATCCGTTTTTCTTCCAATATATGCAACGTTGTATTTTCCTGAATAGTTTTGATTTAGAAATGCCCAATTACGATTAAAGAGAGAGAGATTATCAATAATTATCTGAATTGACTCTCTTAATAACGGAGAAACCAATGCACTCTGTTCAGCAGTAATAGTTCCATGCCCCTTGGTCTTATTCCTTAATATTGAGAAATTACTAAACCATATTCTAACAGAAGACTTTGATGTTATCTGATTTACATTAAATCCTAAAACGCTAGCACATTCGTCCAGTTTTTGAAGACAATCCAATTGCCACGATCCTGTTTTACTCTTAGCAATCAATTCTGTTACTTCTTTATCCCGTACAGACACAGACAAGTAGTCAGCTGCACTACCTGTTGATATTTCGGATATTGCGGATGCAAAGTCTCCAATACCATCCGCCCTTACCAATTTATACTCAAAACGGTATCTTGTCCTTTCGACATCATCTTCAATGTTTGAAACTAAGAATAGTGTAGTGAATTTAGTAACCATTTCTCCCAAAGCTACTAAATCATAGAAATATGCAATATCAGAATCATCACGGGATACATCCACCCTTCTCATCATCTGTTTTAACGGTAAAAACACACACATATTTATTTATATTATGCTAAAGTAAACAGCCAATTTTGACGTATAACCCCAAAAGGTTGCCCTTTTAGGTAACTTCCGCTTTTATTCGACTAAAATAATAATTATTTTTATGCTGCGTAGCGAAGACAAAAGGTCATGTACAACATGTTCCTGCAACCGAATAGGCGCAAGAATGGTACAACCTCTTTCTCAAATTCCCATATCACACTTTTGACACTTACGGAAACATCTTGCTTCATATCTCGCTCACTCGACACGAAGCCTATATCGTTATTCATATGAGTCAACACAAATTATTCCTCCCTATTCATGCACCCGACATATAACACCATTTCTCTTCAAAAAAAGGAGGGCAGATATTCTCTTGGTATCTTGGAATATTCTTAATTTGACTTGTCAGACCTGCGGGAGAGACGAACAAAAACCCTCATCCCAATTTACTTTTCTCCAAAATTCTCCTGCAACCAGCGCTCATATCCAGCTTTGCCAACGGACATTCTCAGTTGAAACCTATAGAAACTATTCACCGTATGTTCCACTTTCTTCATACTTTGTCTCAAAATCAAAATATGTTCCCTGCGCAAGAGTGCCACAGGCATCTGCATCTCCTCCGAATACGAAATATACGGTTCCGTAACCATTGTCGTATAATATGCAGACAAGCCAAAGGCCAGATACACCCCTTCCATGGCATCATAAAGAGGAACACGCTCTGGCCGTCATTCTCTGCTTCCTGCTGTTTAATTACTCTTTTATCCATTTAAACATAACAAGTCCTCCTCCATGCGCTAACCGATAAACACCCCATCGCGTGTCCCGCGATACCAAAAGGTGCGAAGCTACTCACTTGCGAACTCGATGGCATCAGGCTTCGGATGCACCCACTCGAACTCCAGCGTTCTGGATAATCCCTCAGCGAGGGTATAAGGAGGCTTGAAGCCTGAAGTCATGACCTTGGTGGAGTCAAACTGCGTCGTGGCGCAGAACTTCTTCACACGGACACTCGAGATGGTCAGTTTCTTGCGAGTGACGAATGCCAAAAAGTCGAAGCAACGCCCCACGCACATCCCCATCCAATACGGAAGATGCACAGCCGGTATATGCTTGTTCAACACCTTGCTGACTAACGGCACCAGCTCATTCATCGTCATGTCCGGCTTGTCGATATAGTTGAACACATTGTAGCCAGTGGTCACGTTGTCGATCATGTACTTCACAAACGCCACAATATTCCCCACGTATGCCATCGACTTCACGTTATCACCCTTGCCAATCATCATAAAGCGACCACTGGCAATCTGTCGCAGCAGGTTATACACGTTGCCGCGGTTACGCTCACCGAAGATCACCGTCGGACGGATGATGTCGATGTTCCAGTCCGGATGCTTCTCAAACCAGTCTTCTGCCACGTGCTCCGCCTGGAGTTTACTGATACCATAGTGGTTGAACGGCTCCTTCGGCTCATAGTCCTCCTTGGGATTCGGCTTGTTCAGGCCATACACTGCCACCGACGAGAAGAACACCAGTCGCTTGATACCGTTCTTCTCCATCGCATTCAGCGTCACTTTCATGCCCCCCACATTCGTATCGTAATACAAGGACGTCGGTGTCACATCGTCACGATGCTGTGCAGCCAAGAGCACCACCAGGTCAAAACCTTTCAGTTTCTCGTCCATCTCTGCCTGTTCCCTGACATCGCCGATCACCGTGATGTCGTTGAAGAAATGACTCGGCAGCAGGTCGATATTCGTCATTTCATACTTCTGAGGCTCATTCCTCAGCAAATCAATCAGTCGTGTTCCGACAAACCCGGAAGCACCAATTAATGCAATTTTCATATTATCTTGTGATTTCTTAAATTCAAATATCAAAATTATCCTTCACCCATTTCTGATAACCAACACTCCCTATTTTGTTCTTCAATCTGAAGACATAATGCTTCTTCACCTCATGCTCCACCTTCGTCAGGCTTTGTCTCATACTTCGGATCAGATCTCTCGAAATCAGCAACACAGGCATTTGCAACTCATCCGAATACGAAAGTATCGGATCTATCACCATTGTCGTATAGTACGCCGACCACCCGAAAGCAGTATATAATCCATACCGCTCATCATAAAACAGGAAAACCGACTGTCCGTCATTCGCAGACTCCTTTTCCAATATATTTTCCTTTGCAATCATCTTATACTTTGGATTTAACGCTTCGATTTCTCTGAATTTTCGCGTTTATACATATAATTGACAAATGCGGATGGCAAGTGCTTGTATAATAATGAAATAGAATATGAACAAACACTAAACAAGGGCCTTTTCAAAGAAAAATTCTTCTTTCTTGCCATATGGTTATATTTCCAGTTATCCTTAGCCCTCTTACCAGAAAAACCGCCTAAAACACGATACTTTAATAAAAACTCATCCAAATTTCCAATTTTAAAATTGTTGTTTGTAAGTCTCAAATATAATTCCAAATCTTCTGCCTTTTTGAACTCAGGATTATAATAATATCCATCTTCAACTACCTTTCTACGAAACATAATTGTTGGATGTGCTAAAGGATTTCTAAACATAAAATACCTATTAAGCCTTTTCGCTTCTGTCGGATATTTTTTATGAGCAGTTATTTCACCTTTTTCGTTGATAATATGCATGCTTCCTCCAAACACATCAATGCCAGGATGACTTTCAGCAAACCGCAACTGTAATTCGAATCTATTAGGTAAAGATATATCATCGCCATCCATACGGGCAATATAATCACCTTTTGACCGATGCAACGCTTCATTCAGCGCATTCACAAACCCCATGCGTTCCTTCTTACGAATCACGATAACACGATCATCCTTACTTGCGAAACCATCAATCACCTTGATTGTTTCTTCGTTTGTACTGTCGTCAGCTATCAGTAATTCCAGATTGCGATACGTTTGATTCAATATGCTGGATATGGATTCCTCAATGAACAGCTTTGGTTCATTGAAGGTTGCCATAATGACAGATATCATCGGTTCATTTTGCATAATTACACAGAATTTTCATCATACAATGATCAAGCACCATATGTAGGTCTTCAGCAATTTGCATGTCATCCACTGGCACATGGACGTTATACTTGCTCAATTGCTTCACCTTACCACCGCTATAACCAGTGATTCCGACAGATACACCACCATTCTCGTTGGCATATTTGATTGCTCTTACAACATTCTCAGAATTGCCACTTCCAGAAATACCAATTACGATATCCCCTTTTTGCATAAAGTTCTTCAGGGGGCCGGCAAATACATCAGCATACGACAAATCATTGGCATAAGCCATCATCGTAGGCACATTGTCATTCAGACAGATGAACTTAAACATCTTCTCCTTGCCGTATGAGATACCTTTATTGAAATCACATACATAATGGGATGCCGTGGCTGCAGAGCCGCCATTTCCCATAATAAAGATGCTCCTTCCCTCTTCCCGGGCATCCATCAAAAGATTCATCAAGTCATTGAGGTCATCCTTACTGATAGCGTCAAGCACTTGCTTTTCTTTTTCAAAATAAGCAGTTATGTCTTTCCTGTAATCCATATCGTTATAATTATTTGTTAATCTTCCAAGTATTCACTTTCTCCCCCACATAGATGATTTTCGAGCCATAATTATCAAACTTGAAATTCAGCTCACCAATATCACCCATATGCTCACGGAAATCCTGCTGACGTTCCTTGGGACAATAGAACAGGATAAAACCAGCGCCACCTGCCCCAAGCAGTTTCCCTCCGAGAGCACCAGCCTCGATGCCCCTATTATACATCTCATCAACAACTACATTGGAAATGCCTGATGTCAGAGACTTCTTCAAAAGCCAACCTTCATGAAGAATTCTTCCGAAATCATCGAGGTTATTATGCTCTAATGATTCACGAAGATGATAAGCCAACTGAACCATCTGCTTTTGTGTCTCAAATTTTTTCACATCACTGATGGCGGCAGATTGATTCTTTAAAATAACATTGGCCGAATGTTCACCACCAACATATACCATTATCAGATTATCTTCCAACTCCCTTTTCTTGTCAGGCTGCATGATAATCTTCTCCACATTAACAGTCTCATCACCGTAAAAAGTAATAAAGTTCAAGCCACCACAGGCAGCAGCATATTGATCTTGCTTTCCGATTGGTGAACCTACACGGTTGATCTCCACGTCACATGCCAGTTTTCCCAGTTTCTCACCACTTGAAGCTTTTCCGATATAAGCTCGGACTGCATTCAACAAGCCTACTGTAAATGAAGAACTTGACCCCAGACCGGTACCAGAAGGAATATCCGCGATAGAGTTCAAGTCTATACCATACACCCCATACATCTTTAATACCTCACGAAAAATAGGATGTTGAATAGCATCAATGTTATCTACCTGCTCAGTCTTGGAATACTTTAACTGAATCTTATTCTTCTCAAAGTACGGATGTATAGCAATATACATATACTTATCAATAGATGTACTCAGCACTGCACCTGTTTCTTTTTTATAGAAAGAAGGTAAATCAGATCCTCCTCCTGCAAAGGATATACGAAATGGTGTTCTTGAAATAATCATATTTCTTCTCTTATTATTATTCTTGATTTTTGAGGAACGACAGTGGCGTTGTCAGGAATATTTCCCTTCACAACAGCATTCGCCCCGATTCTGACATTGTTTCCTATATTTGAAGGCGACAGAATTTTTGCGCCAGCGCCAATCATACAATTGTCATGGATTTTTACCCCCCCGCCAATGTCATCTTGTATTGTAACTTGTTGACCTATAACGCACTTCCTCCCTACCACAGTTGCCTTTCCTATGATAATACCATTGAGTCCGTGCATTAAATATGGAGGTTCAGCAAACTTAGCTCCCTCATTCATATATGTTCCAAAAGATGCGTTATTGTATGCGTCACACTTTTTCACATAATACAGGTAGTACCATTTTAACCACTTCGGTATTTTGGCATTTGGGTCAACTACGATTTGCCTCCTTCTCCAGTATTTTTCAGGATTGTAATGTTGGATTCTGTACCTGAAGAAACTGATATAAATTTTGTTCAAGTTCATATTAAACAAGCATTTTACTAATCACATCCAATAAAGCGTTCGGCTTATTGGTTTCAATTAAAATGGAATCCTTGCAGCCAGCATGCCTGCCTGCTTCCAAATCCCTTGACGTATCACCGATCATATAGGAATTTGCTATGTCAATATTCCAGTCCTTAGCAGCCCGGAGCAGCATCCCTGGTTTAGGTTTCCTACACTCACAGTCAATTTTGTATTCCGGACGCTCCTCTGGATAACCTTTGTCTGGATGGTGAGGGCAATAGTAAATGGCATTCACATAGGCACCTTCTTTTCCTAACAATGTTTCAAGTGTCGCATGAATATATTCCAACTCCTCAATGGAGCAAAGATTGCGAGCTATTACCGGCTGATTAGTTACGATAATAGACAAATAATCACTCTTGTTGATAAGTTTAATTGCCTCAGCTGCACCTTCTATCAGTTCCAATTGATCAGGACTATTCAACAGATTAACCTCTTTTGATATCGTGCCATCTCTATCAAGGAATATGGCCGGGCGTTTATTGCTACGATTCAGTCGAGCTACCTTGCAACTCTTCACGTCATCACAGACAGCATAATATCGCTCAGGCGTACCCATATCCTTGATATACTCAAAACTGATATAGCCAAATAGATTCATACCTGCTGCTAAACATTTCGGCAACACATTCTTTTCAATATGACTCTTTACACCGACTTCTATCTGGGTGAGAATCTTGGGGCTAAAGATAAAAAGAGCAGCGTTGACAATATTCTTGCTAACAAAATCATTGGGATGGGGTTTGTTGTCAAACCTCAACACCTTGCCTTCCGCATCCAATTCAACTATGTCCGAATCATATGGATGATCATTAGGATGAAGGAATAATGTAGCGTCTGCATTTTTATCCTGATGATACTTCAACATAGTGGGCATATCAAAGTCCACAATAGTATCACCATAAAACACGAAGAAGTCTTCCGTAAGTTTATCTTTCAGATATCCCAAAGCACCTGCAGTACCAAGGGGCTGTGTCTCCTGGTAATACTCAATATTTACACCCCATTTGCTACCATCTCCGAAGAAGGAAGAAATTTGGTCGCCCATATGTCCTATGATAAACAAGAAATCAGTGAAGCCATATCGCTTGCACAAATCCACTTCATGCTCAATGATGGGCTTCCCGCAAACGGGAATCATGGCCTTAGGTATTTCACTGTTCACGGAGGCAATGCGGGTTCCCTGACCTCCAGCTATTATAACGACCTTCATATTATCTGTGTTATCAGTGATTTCTGTGTGAAGTTATTTCCCAAGTGCTTTTTGAATTGCTAATCTTACTGATTCGTTTGAATTGTGAGGTGCAGTCCATCCCAACTTATTAATCTTAGTCAAATCATAACGGAATTCTGGCACATCACCGACCCAGCCGCGGTCGCCACCTGTGTAACGGATTTTAGCATTAAGCCCCATCTCTTCAATCACCATCGCGGCTATCTCCTTCACCTTGGTACGAGAATCAGAGCCTATCATATACACATTGTACTTCTCGCTAGCATGGCCAATTACGTACAGAATAGCATCAACCAAATCTTTTACATATACGTAAGGCTTGCATTGTTCACCATTACCCAGCACTTCCAATTCCTCAGGATTATTGCGAAGCTTTTTGATGAAATCGTAAATCACGCCGTGAGTAAAACGCTCTCCGACAACATTCGGGAAACGGGTAATCCATGTCTGAATACCATAGGTAGAACTAAAGGCACTGACGAAAGCCTCACTGGCCAGTTTGCCAGCTCCGTAGTTTGATACTGGTTTCAGGGGGCCGTAATCCTCGTTCAGAACATCATAAGTCTCACCGTAGATGGCAGAGGTGGAGGCAAAGAAGAACTTCTTAATCTCAAACTCTTTCAGAAGTTGGAGTACATTAAAAGTGGTATTGAAGGTAAGGTTGTAATCCACCATCGGATCTCTACCACCCTTCTGAATGTCACTGTTGGCCGCAAGATGATAGACCATATCAAACTTGCCTTCCGCAAAGATTTCACGCATCCTGATCATATCCAACAAATCTGCTTCAATGAAACGGAAGTTGGGATTCCCGATCAGGTGCTCAATATTCTCTTTGCGACCAAGAACCAGGTTGTCTACTATGGTAAGCTGATGCCCCTTGGCAATTAAGGCATCATCGAGATGGGAGCCAATGAAGCCAGCTCCGCCTGTTATTAATATTTTCATATGCTTATAATTTAATTTTTCAGAAATAACCTTTGTACAAACCAACTACCAATACTGAAAAAACGGCCACCAACTTCTACAGGAGCTAAAGGAAGATAAACAAAAGTCTGTTTTAAAACAAGGACTCCGGACTCTAAGCTATGTAAAATGCCTATGTTTGTCACACGACGAAAATTCCTGCCAAAATTACCGCGTTTCATCACGTTCTTCAATATCTTATGACCCCATCGTTTATCTTTATCCGTCAAATCAAATGGGAACTTCTCAGATTGTAATCCAAGATAATCAACGAGAACCGAGCCTACTGCCCTAAAAGCTTTCAGTAATCCTAGGGCCTTCAAATGCTCTTCCAGTTCTCCTTTATTCAATTCCTCTACAGATGCCGTTCCAATAAGAACGGCCAAATCACAGAACTGTCTTAATCCAATACCTTGTGCTGTCAAATGATAGAACAAATGAATAAATGTGTATAAGATGTTATATGTAGGAGGAAGAGTCTTAACGGCATAGTCTTCAATTACGACAGTATCGTTAGACTCCAAAATCACTTTGTCTATTAGATGATCAAAATATCTTTGATGCGTTTTGGTCGAAAACTGCGAGAGCCTGTCATGTAATTCAAAGACAACATCCTTACGTGTGAACTCCACATGCTTTCCGTCAGAAAACTTTGCCAGTTCCTTTCCCGTTAATCTTTCAACATAAGCTATGGCTTTATTATAATTTCTACCAGGCAAATATATATCCACATCCCCAGGCATTCGTGTTAACGGATTTGGATAGTGAGTAGCCAATATTTGCCCTTTTACGATAATATATGTGATGCCAAGCGACTCCAATTCCCTAGCAAATTTAACCAACTCATGGTTTACTAACTGGTTTTGCTGCTCAATCTGAATTTGTAAGCCAATTACCTCATAGATATCATCCTCCTCTAAACAGCGATTCTTAAGCAACGCATCGCACACCAACCCTTGTACTGTCTGCTCTTCTGACACTTCCATAAATTGCAAACAGTCTGCTTTGCTCAATGAAATGAGTGGCAAATCGGAGTTCCATAGCATTCCATAAATGATATTAAAGAATTTTGATCTTGTCAAGTTTTCTTTCATCATAACACTTTACTAATGCATTTCACTCTTAATGCTTTTCGTATACTATTAAACATGCTTTCTTATTTGTTTTACTATTTTATTATGTCCTTCCCTCCCCACAACTTTATACAGACATATATGAAATATCTTTTTAAGGAAGAATTTCCATCCATGACTTACCCACTTTCCATCAAAATGATGGACACAATACGTTTCCTCAATAATATTAACCTTTCCCAAATGATAATTTTTTGGTGAGAAATACTGATAAGGCATCACACTGAGATCATATTTCAGAACAGCCTCATTAACCAATAATGGAACAGGTCGTGTATCATAAGTTCCATCTTCTTTTATAAAGTGCCTACCATTATAGTAATCTAAACAGTATTTCACCCAAGGTAGTTTGGCCTCTGCGCCAACAACTGCAGCTTCAACATCTCCGCCACATTCTTCACCTAAGAAATATTTATTATTAAGAATGGGATCAAAACTTTTCAAAACTTCAACATCTGCATCAAGGTAAATTCCTCCGTAATTATATAAAGCATAGAAACGTATAAAATCGGCTGCAAACGCATACTTCCTCACGCTATATGCCTCTTTAACCCATGGAATCTCCTCAATATTAATTTTCGTTCTGTCCCATAATACAAATTGATAATCAGGAATAATCTCTTTCCAGCTATTAATGCATTTAGAAACTAATTCTGGATATGGATCTCCGCTTAACCAACAATAATGAATAATCTTTGGTATCATTTTTTGTACAAATATATATTTTAACTTTCTATTTTACAGGATTAAAATCATTTCCTTTTACAAAAAGAGCAATCTATAATATGGCTAAGTTTCTCCTCAAATACTGTTTGTGAATAATTAGCTTCAAACATACTTCTACTATATTCATTAAACCGTCCTTGCTTTAAGTCAAGAGTATTTATTTCCTCTATAAAATCTTCGGCAGTATTACAAATTGCCCCTGCCCTCTGATAATCTATTTCATAACCTTCAAACGCCTCTGTGGTTGCAAAGATTGTCTTCCCGAACATGAGTGCTTCTGCAGTTTTTGTTTTCATTCCAGAGCCATCAAATATTGGAGAAACTATGAAATCTGCATTATAATAGTAATCGTCTGTTCTATCTACAGTTCCTATTAATTCAATGTTTGGATATTGATTAAAATAATCAGATTCTTCCTCAAACCCTTTCCCAATTACTAATATTTTACAGTCAATTTGGTTTGAAACATTTTCACAAAACCACTTAATTCCTTTGTTATTAGCATAAAAATTACTTCCAACAAACGCTCCAGTCTTTTTTTCACTCCTTCCTTCTGCTTTAGCATAATCAAATCGGTCTTCAATGCACAATGGTAAAACAAAATCAGCTTTACGCTTATATAAAGCCACAACAGATTCAGAATCGCGTTCGTTTAAAGTAACAATAATGTCAGAATACAATATCGCATATCTTTCATTAACGTACGTAGATAATAAAGTAATAAGTTGAGCTGGGTTCTTACGAATTTTCATAGCATCTAATACAAATTTGTATTCAAGATTATGAAAAATTGTAATGGTCATTACATGCGGATATTTCTTCTTTATTTTCCTAACCACCATTCCCAACTGAGATCCATTATACACAATCAAATCTATTTCTTTTTCAGTTATTATCCGGAATATATCTATCAAATAGTTTCTCTTCATTCCACCTGAATACAATTGCAGTTGATTAGACAATTTGTCCAGCCCATTTTTATAGGGTGGATAAGAATATTCTGTTAACCCAGATGAAATATTCCGCAGAGATCTTAATATTACGTTTGTAAAAACTCCACCACCAGTTTGTGTGGATAGTTGTTGATATATAAATAAAATATTCATGAATTGTTTTCCTTAATTATTTCTGATGCATAAGACTTCACCCCAATTTGCTGATCATAAGTCTTCCCATTAAACATAGTTTCATATTCAGACATAATTGTATTATAGGTTCCTGCGATTTTAAACATACAATATAAAATAAGAAATGATACAAACAACCTTTGCCTTGAAATATTCATTACAGATAACAAATATGGATACAAGATTATAAAGGGGAAAAATAGATTTATCTCCATTCTTGAAGTAAAAACTTTTAAATCTGTCATTCCAATAGAGATTAAAATGCTAATAAAGTACGCATTAAAGAGAAATATTAGTTTTGGATTCTTTATTATGTTTTTTCGATAGTGCATAATGACTATAAAAACTATAATACGAACTAAATATCCTAATGTAAAACCACGTCCTCCCATATCACTATCCAAATAACTTTCCACTGTTAATGCAAGTTTATCACTTAAAGCATATCCTACTATTAATTGTAAAATATTACTTACAACCGGATAATTTAACCAGAAAATAATGTTGACCATCAAAAACGATGCCCATAAAAACCATGATGAAAATTTTACATTTCTAATTAAGAGGATTGGTGAAATTAACAATATACTATTATGAAATGTCATTCCTATCAATAACAAAGTTACAAATTGAAAATATTTTTTTTTATATAGGAAATCAACCGCAAATAAGAATAATGCGACAGCCATAGCATTTCTCATTAAATCATACAATAGGACTTGATATAATACAAAAAAAACAGCAAATGAGAAAGCGTAGTTTGTTGATTGTCTTTTTATAAAATATGTTATTGAGATAATCGGAATTAACGTTGTTATGATGACGAATGCATGCCACGAATTAAATATGGTTTTAATAATCGAAGTATATAGAATAAATCCAGGTTCAATTGGTTCTGGTTTTGAATTATTTCTTATAATTACGAAAAAACTTTCACTTGTTAAATTCCCAATATAATCAACATTTTCAAATAATGGATAATATGCCATCCAATCGTAACCAACAAATCCTCTAAAACAAAAGAATATTATAAAGATGAAACTACATACTTTTAAGCATTTCATCTTCGGCAAAGTTCCCTTATATTCTAAAAAAGAGAACAATAACAATATTAAGAAAATTATATAATATGGTATAGTATATAAATAACTATAAATTTGCATATCTTTGTTGCACTATACATTTTGAGATTTATAGAATATTCTAATCCTACTAGAATAATACTGTTTCATCTCTTTTTTTCCCAATAACATAAAAAAGAAACATCTTAGATTCAATGACACTATTAATACCATATTTGCCATTTTTTCATACAACTCTCCATAAACTTTTTTGTAGTAAATAGAGCGGCTCTTATAATACATGAGCTCCCGAGATTCTTTTATTGCGTTACTTTTCCCCTCTAAGTGTATTATACTGGTACCTGCGAAATAATATGAATGGAATCCATTCGTTTTATATCTTTTTTGAAGTTCTGATTCTTCAAAGTACATGAAGAAATCTGGATCAAAACCTCCATATTGCTTTATTATACGCGCCGACAACATCAAATCTGCACCTGTAATATATCCGACCTTCAAGATAGAGAAAAAACAAAGTTTTAACTTATAATACAATGATACCATTGCACCAAAAAGACGGAAATTATAATATAATTCCCATGTAATAGAGGGGAGAAATGGGCAATATGAATGAATCATCTTTCCATAAAGATCAACAAGTTTTACACCAAGAATGTCTATTCTCCTTTTTCTCATTATATTTATCATTATAGACACACTATTCTCTATTAACAATGTATCGCTATTCAGACATAGTATATATTCACCGGTTGCTATTTTAAATCCAATATTATTTGCTCTTCCAAATCCAATATTATCTTCATTATAAATATAAATAACTCGGCTATCTGTTTCAAACAATTCCTTGCTTCCGTCTGTTGAGGCGTTATCTACTATAATTACCTCAAAATCAACCTCTTTAGTTACATCAAAGATTGACTTAATACAATTTTGTATTAAGTCTTTGGTATTATAATTTACTAATATTATAGAGACATCCATAACTATATAAATAACATCTATAAGGTTCCTGTGTTTGGCAATGACATATGCTCAAACAGAATATATTCCCAATTTCCTTTTTAACTTTTCACATTCATTCACTCTTTCTCGATATTTTTCCCCGTCACATAAATACCAAGCATCTCTTTGGCCTTTTATCATAGCTGGAGACCCAACTAAGATAATGTCATTTTCAGATGGGAATGATTTCGTTACAACAGAATTAGCAGCGATAGACACATTATTACCAAAATATAAACCGCTCGTTATTTTAGCACCTGTACCTACGTAAAGAGCATCTCCGATCTTTTTTTTATTTCCTGTTATACATGTCGATGTGTGAACAACCGCATAATTGCCAATTTCATTACCATCACCCACTACAATTGTTCCATAATGGTCTAAGGAAAGACCATATCCAAAAACATCCTCATTTATACTAAAACCAAGTTTTAGACCAAGATTTCTATATCTATATACATAGTATGAACCTAAGCAAAGAGAAATTACCCCCCCCCGATGCCGGTAATAGGAACTTTTTCTCATCAACCTCAGGAATAACATAATTTTATCTTGTGGAAGAGGAAGGATCATCTGTCGTATTCTTTGAACAAATGTCCTATTAAATATTCCACAATTCATCATATTGTCAGCCTTAATATAAAAATCAAGTTCTCTTTTCGAATTTATCATTTTTAACATTAGTGTTTATTAAGTTTATTATCTATCACACCTATTGCTGTTGATATCAATGGTTTTGTAACTCTGTTAAGTACCAACGATATTCCACAGCACACAATCATAATGAGAATGGCCTCAACAAAAATTCCAAAGTAGAAATAATTATGAAATACTGCGGATGTCACTTGATTCCTAAATGGAATGACAAACGGAGTGGTGTGGAGAAGGAACACACCAAACATCCCCGTGGCAATGACGTTTACAATTTTGCTTTGCATTTTCAAACGAGATATCCACATAAACAGCCCAATGCAAGCAAGCATCAGGAAGGGGTTGTTATAAGAGAACCAGCGCAGTGTATCTAAAGTATGTCCCATATAACTCATTCCGATAAACACAAAAGCAAGCATTAGGGTTGCCCCTATCCATATCCACAGACCATACTTCTGTAACTTCTTATTCCATGCTTCCTGCTGCGTAATTCTTAAAAATCTTGCTATATAGTAAAGCCATATAAACTGTACAGCATTGTACCCGTTGTCATTCACCTTTCCCAACCAGTAGCCGAATACAAGGTTAAATATAGTAAGCAATAATAGCCAATATCCCATTTCCGTAGCGGAGGCATTCTGTAAAGACTTCTCTATGATGGGAGCTAACAAAAGCAGCATCATGTAAGATACTACAAACCAATTTGTAATGAACATCATTGAGACTATAAGTTCCTTAATATTTAGGGGATGACATGAAAGAAGCAAAAGCAATAGATAGCTAACAGCACCAAAAAATATACAGTCTGTAACTAGCCTAACATAACCCTTCCAGATGTTTTTAACACCATACCAGCCTGTTATCATTACAAATAGATTTACCCCCCCCACTACGCTAGAGTATAGGACAACACCTGCTATACCGTCATTCTCAACACTATATGGTGTAAGCAGTCCAACAGTATTTGCTCCCTTGATGACAAGATGGCCTGTCACAACAAAGAACATTGCGATAATACGAAGAAGTTCGAACTGCGAGTCACGAACCTTGGTTTTCATACGTAAATTTTAATCGTCTCACATTGCTGTAGAGACCTATTTTTGTTTAACTTATCTATCTCTTTGAGTATAATGACGAAAGAAAGAATAGCACCTATCGGTTGATAGATGCGGCTATGTATATGGGCGGCATTTTATGTAAACAGCTAAGGATTTTAAAGTTTCATACACGAGCACATAGGAGTCACAGTCTTTGCCGCTTAGCTGTTGAGACCAATTTCATTTTCGGGCTATGGATGTCCCAGTAAACATCGGCCTTTATTTCTAACTATTCAGTTGTGACTTTCTTTTCCAGTTCGACCGAGTAGCCAAGTTTACGGAGTTCGGCAGTCAAGTAAGCCTTCCTCTTCTTCTCGATCTTCTCCTGCTGATACTGAGCACCAAGCTCATGATACCTTGCACCTGTACTAAGGATGAGATAGACTGCGATTACCTGTGAGTGAGCTACAGCGATAAGTGCCCTTTTCTTTCCCCTGCGAGCAGCAATGCGGTGATATCTCTCACTGAAAAACGTATTCTTGGTACGGGTCGCAGCCCATGCTGCCTCAGTGATGACAGCTTTCACTTGTTTGTTTCCGTGGGTGATTCTTCCGCTTTTTTTTTGCCAGCACTCTCATTGTTGCCTGGGCAGATACCCGCCCATGATGCCAGATGCTTTTCGCTGGGGAATTTGCTCATATCGAATCCTATCTCTGCGACGAGGTCTTCCACGACCTTGTCACTGAATCCTGGTATCTCTTTCAGCAGCTCTATCGCATTGTCATACTTGGAGAGGACATCGCGTATCTTCGCTCCCAACTCGTCTATCAAGACTGTTGTCTGGTCAATATCGCGGCGTATCATTTGGAGCATATATACATGGTGGCTCTCAACAAAGCCTGTACATGCCTTTAGCAGTTCCTCTGGTGTAGTTGACATCCTGCCATGATAGATACTCTCCACATCCTGAAGGGTAATGAATTTGCCCTCACATAGCCAGTCAATCAACTTGGTAGCTGTCGTGCCTGATGTGTTGCTTACCACACTTGATAACTTGATGTTGCAGTCTTCCAAGATGCGCATGATGCGGTTTTTCTCGGATGAAACATGCTGTATCAGCTTGTTGCGGTAGCGTGTCAGGTCCCGGAGCTGTCGCTGTTTCTTTGGTGGAATGTAACTCGGCTTCAGTAAACCTGCTAACAGCAGTTTGCATATCCATTCGCTGTCCATCTTGTCCGTCTTGTGACCTGGCACATTCTTGATATGACGGGCATTCACAATCCAGACATTTGGAATTGCATCTTCAAGCACGTGGTACACTGGTTTCCAGTAGACTCCCGTACTCTCCATTGCAACGTGGGTAATGCCATTCTGCAATAGCCATTCTTTCAACTCTGTCAAAGAACTCGTGAAGGTGTCGAATGAACGCGTCTCCTTGCGGATACCCTCACCCTTGATCGTTGCCACCACCACCTTCAAATGGACGTCAATACCGCAGCCTCGCAGCACTTGACTCGGGAATGAAACTTCTGTCATATGATACACCTTATTTGGTTTCCGCCTACAAAAGTAATATCAGATTAACATTTTTCATCCGCTTTGGCGTCTTTTTTTAATTCATGGGCATTTCATTTTAAGTTCTTCTTAAAGACGTCCTCCTGTATAATTGCCTATTATCGCAAATAGCAGAGTAAATATAACAATTTCTAACGTAAAGAGACTTCCACTTAATTCATTATTCTTTAGCAATAATATATAATTTCCTTACTACCCTATATGGCAAGATAAGTATGTTCTTCAAATAATGAATTTTTTCTTTCATTATGCTTTTACATACTATAGGATTCAACACTTTTCGCGAAGCATACATATAACCTCCCTTTAAGTACTCCTCCCTAAAGGGTATTGCCAGAGGATGTTTCGCAAACGGCTCCACAAGAGAAGGCTTATATTCTAACCTTTCAGCATAGTCACGTTCTATATTCATGAGCTCTTGCATCACCTTGCTCAATTCCTGATAAAATAATAAAGCCTTATCTGTGTTTAAAGTTACTGAAGACACATTATTTGTGGCATAAGGAAAATCAACATGTTTACCCAACCCGATAAAATCTCCAATAGTAATATCAGATATACGCTCTGGTGTAGCATATTTACACGAATAACAATTCTCACGTAAAGTAACCCCAAGAAGGAAACCTCCTAGGTAATAATCCGTATAGGCAGGAGCTCTATAACATCTCATCGTTGCTTTCCCCTCTTGTCGCCACATTGTAAGTGCAAAATTATTACTCTTCTTACCCTTGACCGAATCCCACAAAGAATATGGCTGATTATTATCATCGTTGCCACGGAAACGTATATCGCAAAGATTCTTGATGTTATATTTGGCTACCAAATGGGATACTTCTTCTTTAAAATACCTTGTTGGGGAAACTCCATGACATATTAAATCGATTGTAATGAGGTTTTCGTAATTGTGCTTTAAAAAGGTCTTTAAGCCAGCTATTTGGCATGGAGTTCCAATGAACAGAACAAATCTATCATCTTTTAAAAATGATTTCACTTTCTTGTATGTATCTTCACCTACAATGCTCTGAACATATTTAGACCCTTTGAATGCTTCTATTCCCTCAAGGCTTTCCGCGTATGTTATTCTTGGAGTAAAATCTTTATCATATGCTGTTCCAAAAACAATTCCTCTTTTGTATCGAATCACATATTCGGCAAGTATCGTTCCAATCCCACCTGAAGCACAAATACATCTCTTCTCTTTATTAACAATCCAAGACGCAAAACACTTTTGCGGCCACTTTGCAACTATTTCATTGTTACTGGGGCAACTTTTTATGCATGCGTTACACTGAACACACCTTTCATCATCCACAAGAGGATGTAGCTCACCATATTTATCCTCTTGCATTGATATACAATTATTGGGGCACACGGATACACACGTATAGCATCCTGTACATTTGTTATGCTCACAAATAATCATTCAAAAAACTATTTTTTTAATTCTGAAAAATTCACTATCTTAAAAGCTATTAACAACAAACAATAGGGTATCAACCATATTGTTGCCTTGAAAATGCATATAATAATAAATGAGAGCCTTTCATACTCCATGTCTACAATCTCATAACTTATCGGAAGGTATTCTATCGCAAGAAGTATAACAATTGAAAGGAATGTTGGCTTTGCAAATGATAGAAACATTTTTCTCCGACTTAATTGGAATAGTTTCTTATAATATCCAAGATAATACAAACCTATTACAACCAAGACATATAAAAAATAAGAAATTATAGCAGCTCCTACTCCATATATAGGTGCTAAAAAAATATTTAACATAACAGATGCAAAGCAGGATATGCTTGTCGTAATAACAAGTTGTTTTGTTTTTCCAGATGCTAAAACCAATGCATTCCCTGGTGTTGTATGCATCTGTACTAGTACTGTGATGCACCACAAGACAAGCCATATTGACAAATAACCATACTCTTTTCCAACATATGCCGACAACACTTCTTTTGCACACAGCACAAAGGGTATTGTTAAAATATTCACAATAATTGTCGTATAAGTAGTCCACTTGTATGCAAATTTTGAAATCTGTTCTTGACTTCCTGTTGATATCATAGATGATGTTTTCGGTAAAAAAACTCCTGAGAAAGTTCCCCCTATCATGATTATTAAACTGGGAATCATTTCTATTATTTTAAACTCCGCCACCGCATCTGCACCATCTATAGCAAATACACTTAGAATAATCGGCCGGGATTGAGTTGCAGTGATCTGAAATAAAGAAAGAGCGAAAATAGACAGACTAAACAGCATAACAATTTTAAAATCACTCCAATATAAAGCAGGGCGTAAATTGTCAATAAGGTGCTTTCGATTACAGCGAATAGCGTAGGGTATGAAAGTCAAAGCAACCACAAACGTCAGGAGGAAAAAGTATTCTACCAATGATAGATGTAAAAGAAAGACCATAACTATTAAGACTGCTTTCAACAATGCAATAAGACTCTGAACCTGCATAGTAAAAGCTATCTGCATGTCAGCAATTAGAAGTTGATTAAAGGTTGTAGCTCCCCAACTGAATACACTGAATATTGCAATTACCATCAAGCACTTGCGTAATATAACAAACTGTTCATGATTAACGGAGAATAGACCTTCTCCCCAAATTGCTAATGCTAATAATCCGATTATATTAATTATTGAGATAATTCCATAAAAAGTAATATTTGTACGGGCTACACGACTTATAAGTTCATGTTTCCCTTCAGAGCGCCACTGGGAGTAGAACTTAACAGCCCCTGTATCCATGCCAAGGTCTAGTAAATGCATGTAGCCATTACATGCAGTGGCTATACCAAGAATACCATACTCCACCTTGCCATAATAGCCTAATAGCAACGGCACAGAAATAAAACCGATTACAGCACTTAGTATCTTCTGAAAAGTACTCCAAAAGAAACTGTTAACATAATAATTATGACTAAGTCCCATACTGATAAATCAGTTTGCAATTGCGTTTTTCAAGAAATCCAACGATGATTTCCGATCTTCTTCTAATATCTCTTGGACAGACTTATAGTCAATCGTTGATAAAAACGCGTTTGATGTATTATATATTCTATCCATCAGATGATAATGTCCTAAAACATCATATATTCTAGAATTCTGCGACTGTTCATCGTTATCCTTAAAACGCATGAACTCGACAAAAGGGATGGAATGGTTGATACTCAATGCTGTGGCATGAAAGGAGTCGGTACAAACAAAGGTGGCGTGTTGGAGAAGATAGATAAACTCTATAGGGCCAGCATCTTTGTAAAACGTTGCTCCATTATAGTTAAAATTGGGATTCTCTGTAGCAGGTATTACAATAACGTTACTTATTTGAGTCTTCAATATTATGCTCCGCAGTTGTGTCTCATAATAATCATTCTGGCCTATAAAATAACAGAATATATACTTATCAGGAATAGATATTTCAATCTCTGCATCCTTAGATATGAACTGCCAGTCATTTGGAGTAAGCAAGAAGGTCGGGTCTAACACTTTCTGTATATCGGTTCTCCCAGTTAGTTCAGACAAAACTGTTACTGCCTTATTTTCACGAACTCCTATATAGTTATATTTCAACAAGTAATTACAAACATCCCTCTTATAGCATTCCTTAATACCTTTAGCCCCTATGCTTGACGCATATGCTATTCTTTTTTTCCCCTCAGCAAAAGATAAAAACATAATTGGATCAAATTTGTAATAGGTATTCCATATTTGATCGCTTCCAGAGATAAAACAATGAGTGGTTTCCAACATCTGCCTCTCCTGTCTTTTTGAGAAGATTCGAACATCTTTGTAATAATCATTCTTAAATCTAGCAAATTTCTTCTGAGGAAGAGTCAGAAAGAGAGTTTTAATAGAATATACAATATAATGAAGCCTAAACTTAAAAATAAAATATTTTAAGATGTTCATCAAATCCTTTCTTTGGGGGATTGACTCCAATATGTAAACCTGATAATTTAACATCTCCAATCCTTTACATAAGGCGAAAGACTGAAGTGCAGTGCCAAAATTACCAGCCCCTTTCCATGTAACAATAACCACTTTTTCCATTGTTAAAAAACCATTATCCTACATTAACTATTAATTGTTATACCAAATCCTATTGGAAAGAATATCTCTATCTATGGTTTCGTCATTATTATTTCTCGCACGAATCTTAATCTGAAAGTTGTTCCTAAATTATAGAAACATCTTTTACAATGTGAAGGAATCTGTTGATTTTGTCAATTACTCCACCGTTATAATTATCTATAAAGGCATCGAGCAAACGGGAAGTGCCGTTTTTCGGTATGATATCATAGTCTGCTATAGCTGCTGGTATCAATGTACTATGACCTTCTTTTAAAAGGATTTCTTCTCCCGTAGTTCGTATGCCTATCTTACAGTCGCCCTCTATGCACATGGAAATAATGAAGCTATCATATTTGCGCAGATCGCGATGAAATGGCTTGGAGATTTCCATCACACGGACATCGAAATAGGGGGTGTCGATAATCTGAACTGCCTTGTTGGATGTATCTGAGTAATCTGTGCGATAATTTGCCTCGACATGATAGTTCAATGCCTGAGCAGCCAATTCTGTATGCAGTTCACGAGGCTTACCATCCATACCAGGACGGTTATAATCGTATATCCTATAGGTCACGTCTGACGACTGCTGCACCTCTGCCAACATGATACCACCACAAATGGCATGGACTCGGCCTGCTGGAAGATAGAATACATCGCCGGCTTTGACAGGATGATCAGCAAGGACTTCGGTGATAGAGCCATCTTCCACCCTCTTCTGGTATTCGTAAGGTGTGATGTTCTGCTTAAAGCCGGCATATAGGTGGGCGCCTTCGTCAGCCTTGATGATGTACCACATTTCAGACTTGCCCATCTTGCCATGTTCACGCATGGCCATCTCATCATTGGGATGAACCTGAATACTCAGATCTTTCTTGGCATCAATGAATTTGACCAGCAAAGGTAACTTACCATTGTATTTCTCATTGACAGCCTTACCAAGGATAGCATCTGGATATTCCTCAATCACAGAGATCAAGTCACGGCCTTTCCATTCTCCATTGCTGAGGATGCTGGTACTGGAGGGGATAGCACTCACCTCCCAGCTTTCGCCTATAGGATCATCAGTTGGTTCAAAGCCTTTATAGGGTCTGAGGTGGTTACCCCCCCACACCACTTCGTGTAAGTTTAGCTCAAATAGTAACGGATATAATTTCATTGGTAAAAAAAGGGGCAAGGATTATCAGGTTATCAAACCTAAATTTTTATGAGAGCCCCTGATAAGAGCCTTCCCCATTACATAACGATTTTTTATATAGTGTCTCGCGACATTTCAAAATGGATTTGTTGTTGCTTGCATATATGCTTGATGTACAGCATCAATTATTTGCTTTATATCATCACAACCATTTTCGTCAAGACAATCTTGGTCATTCCGACTCAGGCCTTCTGATGCCTTATAGCATATCGGCCTTGAAAAGCCATCAAACCCTATGGATATCATCACATCATCAAGAAACTGCTTATCATCAATACTGATATTGATGCGCTTGTCATTGACTATGCGTTGATAACCCAAATTAAGAGCTAATTGGTTATGAAATTTATCTTTGTTGAACATCTATTTGTCTTTTATCAAGAGTAGGGTTGACAGGCCTTGTAGGAATAACCTGAAAAGAGCCAGCCCGCTGCCTCACGGCAGTTATAGTTTTATATATTCTCCAATTCAAGTATCTCCTCCTTCAGTCTCCTCGCACTCGGTGTCTGTATTATGTAGTTCATATTGCTCTATTATCTTAAACCATAGTTGTCATCGCATTCCGTTTTTTGTATCTCTTCGTGCCCAGCTTTCAGCAGCATAACTGCCTCAGCGAACTTTGTCGTCAACTGATATTTGGGAGAGCAGGTCATTGACTTGCTGCTGTAATTTCTTATTTTCCGCTGTCATATTTGAAACTTGCTGGGTGAGGGCCTCTATTGTTTTTAAAAGCCTTCTGTTTTGTTCTGCATCTTCCTTGTATTCTTCTCGTAAGGATCTCAATAATTCCTTCAATTCTTCGTTCTCCTTTTTACTCGCTTCATCACGTTTCTCAAGAAAGTGAATCATTGAAATCAGCTGGTCTTTTTCCATAGAAGCGTATGGATCTTCTTTTATCATACAACATCCAATCCTTTGAACTGTATACCATAGCTCTTTCTTTGAACGAGCGCAAAGGTATCATTTTCCCATTTCATTCACAAGACGTCAAAATTGACAGCTTACAGAATAACGTTTCCTTATACTTAAGATTAACAGCAGTGTCCTACTGATTCAAATTCTCTCTCGCTTGTACATAACGGCTTATGTTGCTAAACATTTCATTTACAAGGCTATTATCACCAATACCATCTTTAAAATGAATAGCGAGATCTGCTTTCTTCACATTAGCAGTATTCTTGGCAGGCCAAACTTTCATATAGATGTTTATCTCATTACCCGTTTTCTTAGCGCTGACAAACTCCATTTTCTTGATGGTGAAATAGTGCTTTTCTAAAGCTTCATTCTGATTCTTCACCATCTCGGAAATATGCATATTATAAGTCACCTGAAGGTAGTTCTCAAGGAGAAACTCAAGCAAACTTGCCAAGTGTTTACCCATCACCTTACCATCGATCTTCTTCGTCTCAAAGTCAGGGACGCTCATATCAATGGCGATCTTCTCCCGAAACTCAGCATTTCTCACTGAGTCCGTCTGATAGCCGGTTCTTAGCTGCGCTGACATTGTTAATGATGCCATCAGCATCAATGCTGTTATGAAAAATCTATATTTCATAATAATCGTATTTATGCTGTATCACAGCAGGGTTTCTATTATAATTCTTACTTTCTCTGGCGCAGAAAGAAGCAAAGAGACTTTATCTCTTATTTCTTTGGCGCAAAGAAAAAAGGAAAGAAACATCCACCTAACCCGAGCCCTTCCCTATATGGAAGGAGCGTAATTGATTCCGGGCAGGAACCGCCCTCCATCAAGGTTTTGGTATGGCTCTCAAGCTTTCGCCCTAAAGGGTGAGCCATGGATTGTTTATCGGCTGGCGCATATAGAAGACAATGACCTTGAGAAATCAGAAAAATGTTAAATTCAGTATTCCCATCCTCACCTCAGAAATTCTTTGTAACTTTGAACCTATAAATCGGAGATTCCATTGAGTTGAAAATTGAAAGGTGAAAAGAGAAAGTATATTGCTTATAATAATTCATGATACACGAAAACGTTTCAAATCCAACTCTGGAGATACCGTATCCTCCAAAGCGCAGAAATGCTCTTTCCCTTCCCAAGTAAATTTCAAATAGCAGTCATCACCAAGATACTGTGTCAAATCATATTGGGATGTTTCACCTGCTTCCAGTTTGAGCGGCTCAAGATTATACTGATCCACCAGTTTCTCTTCTATATCCGGTAAATTCTTGTCTATCTGATATACTCTCAAGACGCCATCCATTTTCAAAGGCAGCACAGAATGGTTCTCGAAATGTATTATATTTCCTTCCCGATACATTATATGCTCATGCCTTTGTCCTTTGTTTACGATAACTTGATCACCGTACTCTAAGATGTTCACGTCCATCAAGCGGGCTGTCAACCGATAAGTATTTAGGTATGGATTCCTATCATACATCTCCTTACTTGGCTCTTCTATTGCCAAACTCTGCCATTTCAGCTTATGGGAATTATATATGCCATACCATAGATTTGTGACGTTACCAAATACCTTGTTGGTTTTACTGTATTGCCAATAGCCCCTTTGGCGGGCATAACCATTGATGCACCTTTCTCCATGACAAGCACCTGCTTCTGCTTCCGGGAGCATACACTTGAAGTAATGCGTATTCCCGTGTTGCTTTTCGTTGCACTCTGATTTCTCAAAAGCCCTGTAGCAATATTCATGATGTTCTAACAGGTACATCTCAAAACATCTACTTGAAAATGCGAGATGCAGGTTCAGCCCCTTGTCTCTCTCTTCAAGAATCATATTATGAGCATCAGCATTATGGAGTCGCCCATCATGGTCGTATACAACCCATACTTCCGAAAATATTCCCAATTGGTCTTTCCCTGCTTCAACCCAACAAACAGGTTGTGGCCCCTTAACTTTTATCTCCGGCAGTGGTTCATCACTATCTTTTATGGCCAATTCCCGTCTGGCTCTTCCATTCTGCGCATCAGTTTTTTCTTCGCCCACAGGAAAAGGATATATTGTATATTCAAATTGTCTCTTACCTACCTTTTGATTGAGCAATGACAGCAAGCCTTCATAAAAATATGGTTCCGACTTGTCGCCTTCACAAATAATCAACAGCGTATAGTTGAGAGAAAAATCCTTAGTCTGTCTCATCTTGGAATAGGGTAATCAAAGGTTCGATGTCGGGAACACCGCCAAAGCGCTTTGCCATATACCATTCTGCAATACGAGTATTTTCATCCACATCCTTGAAGTCTGCCAAAGAGACGAGACTGGATGAAGAATCTTCCTTCTTCTCCATCAGCCATATCTGGTCGAGCCGAAGCTGACGTTCATTCATGAGCTGTACATCATGGGTGGTCATAATCAGCTGGGCATGCTTCTTATTAAGTCGCTCGTCTTGGAACATCTTTATGATGTATTGCGTAATATAGGTGTGGAAAGGGGAATCCAACTCGTCAACAAACAAAGTATAGCCCTTGTCTAATGCCTCTATGATTTTTACACCCAAAAGGAATAATGTGCGAGTTCCCAACGACTCCAGATGTTGGTTAAATAAGACGGGGGAATAACCACCAGAGTGTGTCTTCTGCTGATGTTTGAATGTAAGTGTATTTATGGCGGCATCTTTATCGGGTTCGACAAAACCGTTCACTCCGGTTCCCACTCGTCTTAAGAACTCATCCAAGCGGTCACGATACTTGGGATTATTAGCAATTAACCTCTTGGCATCTTCCCACAGCTTATTCTGCATGTTCGAATTATAATTATTCGCCAACTGCAACTTTTGTGTCAGAGCCAATGCTACCTCTATGACATACGGTACATTCAATGCCTGAAGGTAACTTAATATCGCCTGGTTCTTACGAACTTGCTTCTGAGGAAGCTCTGTATTCTTTATGCCATCTTCCAGCACAACGGTGTGCGTTCCATCTGCCTGTATATCACGCCTAAACAAAAAATCATCTTTCCCATCCTCTTCTCTTGACAATGTTTCCTCTTTAATCATTGAGGAATCATAACTAATAGTATATCTATAGATAGCGCTGATTTCTGTATCCAGTATTAAGCGTACCACTATCTTGGAAGGTCGGGTGACAGTATCTTCATGCAAATAAAACGGCAGATAAGGTGGTATACCCTGTTCCTCTGGGATATTATTGCTATACATGATGATTTCTTTCAGGTCATTAAGCGCCTTCAGTAAATTTGTCTTACCAGAAGCATTTGGCCCATAGACAATGCCTACCTTCAGACATTTATGATCCTCGTCGGACAACTCAATGTAATTCTGCCGCTTTACATTAGTCGCCGTTGCTTCCATAGAAAAGACAATACTATCTTTTATGGAGTAAAGATTTGATAATTCAATATCGTATATCATTTATTTGTATCTTTAGGTTCCCTTTTTTAATAAAAGTATATCTTATTACATGACAGTATCACAAATCTGCATCATCGAATAGTCCGGACTATACCAATCATCAAAGTAGCACCAGTGCTAATCCTTCACAAAATGCTTCGCCATTGACTTCAGCAACAGCAGGTACTTCGTAACTGTCATCTTATACAGCCCTACCCTGCCATCATCTATATCTTTCGCTATCTTCAATATCTCCTCAATCTATAATCCAACAACATCTACTTCATGCGCAATCCCATCGTAGTCCTCATCAATGTTCTTCGGATCAAATATCTTCTCGTATTCAGGATTAATCTCTATCATAACATCTAGAAATTCGAAAGGCTCGAATTTTAGCTAACTCTTATACACTCTTTCTCACTCCTCTCGCCCTGTCTCGCCGCTATGCACCGAGATGCTCATACGACTCTTCTGCCCTTATGAAATCATAATAACTCTTTCATATCTTCGGGAATATGGAGTCTTGCAATGAATGCATTTATCGATGTTGGGTTTAAACATCGATCATAAATTGCCTTAATAATAATACCATTCACTATAGCCATAATAATAGTAAAAGCCGAAGGCAGTACTGGAATCTTCCAGAATTCTTCAACGTTCTTACGTGCTTCTTCTTGACTATCGCAAGTATAAATAAGAACAATCCAAACTACACCTAGCACGAAAAGTAACATAAAAGCAAGTAAAAGGATTAATGGTCCCTTGCGCCATCTCTTTAACTCTTTTTTTATAAAAAGATCTCTCTTACCTTTTCTTATTTCGTTTTCCTTTTCTTTTGCAGCCTTTTGCAGTTTCTGTATCTCGGCATCTTTTGCTTGAAGATCTGAGCGTAAACTAGCATTCTCTTCCTGAACAGTTTTGGTTATTTCTATCTTTCCTTTAAGGAGTGCCTTTATATTTATTGTCGTTGTCGTTATTACTTTATTTATCTTCTCATTTCTCTCTTTCTCCTTTTCTGCTTCCTTTTCCGCTTCTTCCTTTAGTCGACGTGCAAATTCCTGTCTATTTTGTTTTGCACAATTATTAAGTTCTATCACATCTTGACTACTAAGCTGATAGTTGGTTATACGAGCTGAGAGTAACAAGACATCACGATCGGTAACCTCGTCTGTCCTATATTTCTGAATATTCTCATCTAGTTCCCTTATAATACGAGTCTTTGGTAATGATCTATTTAGAGTGAGGGATACTAATGAAGTAAGACCTATCTCGCTTACTTCATGGTTTGCTAATTCTGTATTAATCTGCGGGTTACTAAGCCAAATAATGTTCAACAAATCATCCGCACGGATGATTTCTGGCTGGACATTTTCTCTGCGTAGTCCCATCAAACTTTCAATACTCTCTCTATCAGAGTCATGCGTTATCGCATTATTTACGAACCAACAATTAACATCCGAAAAATCTGTTATATCTTTACCTCTCTTTTCCTTCACATAATAAATCGCTTTAGCGTCATGAAGGGCTGATTTATTAGAATTCCTGAACGGTTTTAATATCCGATATTCTTCACTAAATTTGGCTTTCCCTTCTAGCTTGTCTGTATTGGGAACTATAAGTATTCCAAAATTTTCAAGTGTTCTTTCTAAATTATCAGCAGCTTTATCTAAATCACTCGCATTGTATCCTTTACGTACACAAGCCCCATATACATCTTCCTTATTTATATAACTCTGAACAACAGAAAGATCAAAATACTTACTTTTCTTTCTTAATAAAGTTTTTGTTTCCTCAACTGTGTCAATTAAAACATGGAAAGTATAACCTATCTGGCGGCAAATATCTAATAATCGCCTACATGTGGCAGTTGACTCTTGAGTATTGAGATCAATTAGACTAATAATGAAATTTGTATCTAAAAGAAGGTCAACTCCAAGTTTTGCTTGTTTAGGTGTGTAATCTAAATAGCATGTTATAACCGAACCTAAATAGATATTACGTAACATCTCATAGGCAACTGGAATCTTTTTACAAAAATCAACGAACTGCGCGGGTACTGTAAAATCTCTTGTAGACTTGTTCGCTGCATTTACAAGATATGATGATATAGCATGTTTATTTTCATCTATAAATTCAATTACATCTGGAATATTCTTGCAATCATATTCATAGACAATGCAGAATTGTTCATACAGTTCCTGAAGTAACTTGGCTTCACTTTTTGCTTGAGCCAATTGCTCGTCGAAATCCATACATGCGTAGGCCTTTACTTCGAAGCCTCCATCATTGTATATTTTTAGAGGTTCTTCATTTCCATTTTTAAGACGTTTAGCGATACTTTTCAATATGATATTCAACACACCATGAGGAATCCTTATTTTGTAATCCTCAAATATCACTTCACCTATCTCGTCAATATTTTCTCCTCCATCCTTCCGTTTTTTTACACAAAAAGAATGAAGTCCCTTCATAACAATAGGAGTAAATACGTCTACTGGCCCATTGGCAAATGAGCCAGAATTGCGTACTTGCGCAAGAAAGCCATATGTTGTAGCTTTTTCTAATTGATAATTATTTGCCATTCTACGTAAGCGGTCACTTTAGACCCGTTGTACTTATTATCTCGTAAGTTGCTAATTATAATGTATAGCCCCAAAAGGTTGACTTTCCCCACGGCCGTCGAATTGAACATTCTTTGAAGTATCAAAACGGCAGAATCGAGCGGTCCTTTATCTATTCCTATTTAATATCTTGGAATCATTAGTGTCCCGTTAAAATGGGACACTAATGATTGCTCTATTATCTTAAATAACTAGGACAACCATAGTTGTCATCGCATTCCTTTTTTTGTATCTCTTCGTGCCCAGTTTTCAGCATAACTGCCTCAGCGAACTATGTCATCAACTGATATTTGGGAGAGCAGGTCATTGACTTGCTGCTGTAATTTCTTATTTTCTGCTGTTATATTTGAAACTTGCTGGGTGAGGGTCTCTATTGTTTTTAAAAGCCTTCTGTTTTGTTCTGCATCATCCTTGTATTCTTCTCGTAAGGATCTCAATAATTCCTTCAGTTCTTCGTTCTCCTTTTTACTCGCTTCATCACGTTTCTCAAGAAAGCGAATCATTGAAATCAGCTGGTCTTTTTCCATAGAAGCAAATAGATCTTCTTTTATCATACAACATCCAATCCTTTGAACTGTATACCAGTCTCATTCTTAAAACGAGGCCCGCTCGTCTATGCCGCTTGTTCCGCGCTCGACTTCAGGTCGCTTGCTACCATCGGGACGCAAGAAGGTCTCAAGAAAGGTATCATTTTCACAGTTCATACACAAGACGTCAAAATTGACAGCTTACGTGCAATCCACTAGAATTTATAATATTTGGCATTCTCCAAAAATGACATCTCCATCTCTTCCTCCACAGAAAGCAAGATGGTATCTATCATCATAGAGGTCTGGCGCATCATCTCTTCTGCCAAGGCATGACGGTATTCTATAGCTTCCCGAATGTCAACATAGCGTTTGTCGTAGATGATGGCGACATCAATATCGGTAGGGGTGTCTGAATAAACAGCTGAACCGAATACATAACGGCTAAAATGCTCTTTAGGCTCAATATCAAATTTAATTCCCATCGCACCTATTTCTTTTCGTAGTTTAAAAATTTCCAGCCTGTCAAATTGAGAGCTCCAAAGAATTCTCCATTAGTAAACAAGCCTACACCCATATCTTTTGCCAGATTGTTGGCACTGAAAGAATAACGATTGTAAAACCCAACCAGTACGATGCAGTCTATATCCGGATATGTATCACGGAGTTCTACCACGTCGGCCTCGCCAAAAATATAGATATCGACAATCAGTACTTTCAGAGTAGGCCGATCTTGTGTTCGCTCTATCTCATAGACATCACCTTTTATCCGCGAGATATTCAATACGGCGGTATGCCCTCGCATACCCCGTTCAAAGAATTCTCTCATGGAGCCTGTTATATCTCTTCTGTGTTCTCTCATAGACATATTTTGTCAAATCCTCTAGGGAACAAAGGTGCTACCTCACTCACATCCCCAGTAAGATGATTGTATTCAAAACCTTCTCGGTGCAGCTTGAACTGCGTCAGCAAGGTACGTTCGTCAGGGGATAACAAATCCAAATTGTTTTTTAGTGCACTCTCTATTCTTCTATTATTGGGTATCAATGTTTGCAGACATTGTCTTTCCCATTCTCTCTCTGTCGTTTGCTGGCGTGTCACTGCATTCTCCGACTCTGGCCCGAACATCTCGAACACGGTATGGTTTTCAGCCAATAGAGGTTCTATATAACTGCGTAATTCTGCGCGAGTTGGGAACTTTGGCGTGACAAAGAGCCCCTTGATACTCTCTTCATGGCTTTGTTTCCATTGTTGAAGCAATTCCTTTGGATATAACTCAGAGTTCTTATCTATCGTCGCGTGGCAGGCAGGGCATAGAAGTATGATGTTGTCAAACTCATCGCGTTCGCTCAATGGCATTTCGTCATCACCCCTCGGGCCATCTTCCTTCTGTCCTATTATATGAGCCATCTCCTCTATGTTCAAAACCTTTCCAGATTCTGAAAAGGGAAATAGTTCCTTGTGACAAGCCGGATTGCCACAATAACCGCCAGATGCCGCCCACAACTTTCTTTGTACCTTAGACGAAATGCTCATAAAAACGAATCCTTTGTAAGCGTCCAATTTTCACATCCGTTCTCCAGAGATGCCGATAAACAGGGACACCTGGCGATGTTCCATAATTCTAATTGGACTAAAATTTTGATTATTTAACTGGTTGGCATAGCATCATTGGGGTCAGATTCTCATAATCCGTACGTCCCTCAATACATGCCGTGAAAAATTTCTTTAGATATTCGCACACCGAGATAGCCTGAGCTTTGCATGTGGCTATGATGGTGTGATAGACAGCAGAGCTCTCCACACCCTCATGGCTACCAAAGGATTTCGAGTTGGATCTTTCGATTGTCATCGGCCTGATGTTGCGTTCTGCCTCTGAGTTATCGATGTTGTAACGACCGTCGTTCCTCCATGCCATGACTTGATCCCAGGAGTTGTCGAGATAGTTAATGGCCTTTGTCAACAAGTCACTCTTCTGTTCTTCACTTGTCAGCAGCCTTGTCAGCTCCATCCTCATCTCTGTGATTAACTCTATCGTTCTTGCATTGTGCCTTTCCTCTTTTATCCTGTCTGGCGGGAATTTGTTCTTCTTGTAAAAGGCTTCCATCGCATATAGCTCATTGATCCTGTCGAGAAAGTATCTTGCCCTTTCGTCCTTTCCCTGGATGAGGGCTTTCAGGAAGCGAGCCCTCACGTGTGCCATACAGCAGATGTGCTCTACCTCGGTAAGCTCGCTGTCCAGATACTTATATACATTGTAGGCATCCGACTGCAGGGCTGCTATCTCCGCCTCACCGATAAAGTCTGTCAGAACCTTACGCCCACGGCTTCCATTGTCGTAGAAGAAGATGACTATCTTCGCCGACTTATTCACCAGGCACTAGATGTAAGCTTTCTTGTATTTGTCCCGTATCTTAACCCGGCACCATGTCTCGTCACAGTGCACGATGGAGTCCTTCTCCAGAGCTATCTCCTTTAGTATGGGGATTATGTGATTGAGATGTTTTGCACCCTTCTTCAGCCAGTTCAGGACTGTCTGGCGGCATGTCTTAAAACGCTTTTCCATCAGGCGTGTCATCTCGCGATACACAGGAGTCTCCATCATGTATTTGTTGAAAACAAGCTCAACAAGCATGTCTATCGTAGCATGGGTTCCAGGGAGACTTTCCGGTGCCGCACCTTCCATCATTTCCACATCCTCGTCGAGGCCGAGTTCCTCTTTCGACTCCTGGCCGACTATGGCTGTTGCAAGATTCTTCACGGGGAAGTATTTCGTATGAGCCTTGCCTTCAGTATCAACATAGGTGATATACTCACAGAGTACGGTTACCAGCCGCTTCTCTTCATGTATCCTCTGACGGAATTCCACTTTCGTAATCTTGCAACCTTCCGGTATCAGTGAGCGGTCGCACCTGTAGGCTTTCTTGGCTCCATCGGCATGCATCGTCTCATATTTCTTTCCCTGACGGTACGGGCGGGGCTCAGGCTGCCTCTCATCATTGGTCTCTGATAAAGGGCTTTCCGTTTCAGCTGGGGTTGAATCAGTGTCGGTGTTGGATTCGGTTGGCGTAGCAGACTCTGGTGCAGTAGTTCCGTCCCAATCATCTTTTTCATCATCCCGTCCCTTGATCCTGTTCTGTTTCGACTTCTGGCTCTTGGTGACAAACTTCTCGTCGCGAAGCACCTCATACAGCTCCCTGTACTTCTTTGCCTCACGCTGAGACTTGCGCAGCTCTTTCTGGGTCTTTACGAGTTCATCCTTCATCTGATCCAGTTGAACATGCATATTATCAAAGCCCTTCTGCAGGACTTCCTTCATCTTGTTCGACTCGGTAAGCTGGCGACTGATAACATCGAGCGAGGCCTGCAGCCTGTCAAATCGCTCCATCTGAGCGTCGAGCTTAGAGTGGAGGGCTTCGTTCTGAGCCTCCCTCTCCTTAAGCTGACCATATATGAAATTGATGAAGTCATTCTTCTTCTCAATCCTCAAGTCGTTCCCGAAGATCAGCTTTACATACCTGACCTGTGCTCCTTTTGGGGGTGCGCTGACTTTCTTCTCGTCAGGCTTGTCCGCTGGCTTAAGATCTTCATCACGACCGACAATCTCAACCGGCACAATCCGTTTCTTTCGATTACGGAACCATTTGTTGAACACCTGATAGGGTACGCCCTGCTTGATGCAGAACTGCTCTATCGAAACTCCTTTAGGCTCGCCCTCAAGTTTGTAGAGGAACCACAGCTTTTCACAATCTTCACTACTGCACATAATCTTAAAAAAAGGTCGTGCAAAGGTAGCGGTTAGCTCGGAGCTATGCAAGATGTGAAAATTGGACGCTTACGGTTGAACTCTACATCTAATTGGTCGAACGGTCCAACATTGTTAACGTGAAGACTTTCAATATGCATACAGATACTATTTTAGTAAGCACTCAATTGTAAGCGTCCAAAAACATGTGAAACCCTTTTATCTAGTTTTCTCCATTCTGCTGAGGAGTGGTCTCGCCACCGTCAGGTGAAGTGACACCAAAGAGCTCTAAATATACTTGATCTTCAGTACAGCGATTTTTTGCACTCTGTAAGAGTGATTGAGGGGTTATATTCTGTTCAAAAATATTCTTCAGTTCTGACAAAGACTTATGTTTAGAATTGTTGAGAGCCTTCAGGTAGTCAACCAATACATCTTCTTTGTTAAAAGATGAGTCTTCATCAGATAGGGCTTTGCATAAATCTTCAGTTGACTTTATCATGTCACGTTTAAAAGCCATTTCAAATAATTGATGAAAATGATCAATCAGTCTTGGCCTAATAAAGTCATCCTTTATACTTCTATAAAAGAAATGCTGAAATAATAATCCTAAATAATTCTCACTACCAATACCATTGGCTGTGACTACTTCTATTTGGTCGCCTTGTTCTTCAAGATACTTTAAGAAAGCATCTTTCAATTTAGGGAATTCTTCCTCTGATAGAGATCTTGTTAGAAGTAAATCAGATAGATTTGAAATATCTCGCGGCTCTATAATAAGTCTCTCAAGAAGAGCATTTGTTTCTTCGTTTCGAAGATCCTTATAAAGGTCGCTTAGATTTTTACGTATATGCTGGTCAAGTTTTTCTGTTTTCTTGGCCATTTTTATCACAGATTCTTTTTCTTTCTCTACAGTATTCGCAATTTCATCAATTTCTTTCTTCTTCTTACTAATATGGATACTTAACCATATACCAAAGACCGTAATAATAAGACCAACTACACCTAAAATTACGGAAATAGTAGTAAGCTGGTTGCTTATACTACTATTAGCAGGTTCAATAACATTATAAAGTAGATCTGTCTTGTCCTGCAAACCATCAAGTTTTGCCTGCAGTAAATCAACTTTACTCTGCAAACTGTCAGAATGCGACTCAAGGGCTTTTGCCCATATAGAATCAGCGTGAGTCATGGTTCTTGCTCGTTATAACCTTAACGGACTTTTTTATAAGCGGCAAAAGAATCTGTGAAAACCGTTTAGGGTGGGAATTACTTTAAATCCTTTCAGGAACTGTGACAGTTGGTTCTGAGAGGTCCATCTTTCTTGGTTCCCTTAAGATTTAGGATCTCCTGGATTTTCCTGTCTATATAGGACTGGATGTATTCATGAATGGCTTCCTCACTGCCTAAACAAGAGAGCAACATAGCATGTTGTTCTTGAGAAATTTTAATCTGAAACTCTGCCATATTATAGGGACTTTTATGCGTATTCAAGGATGAGATCGGCATTGATGCCGAGCTTGGAGTAGAGGCGCTTGGCAAAGGACATAGATATGCGTCTGCGGCCAGTCATCTGTCCTCATAAGCAGCCATCTGCTGACTCAACAGGGAAATCTCCCGTGTATAGTCGTTATCCATATCGGGTTCAAGCAGGCCTTTTGCAGTTGCTTCTGCAATCAGCTGCTCGACACGGGCCTTTGCCTCGTCATACTGTTTGTTCGTTGTCAGTCTATCCATCATTATTCCTCCTAATCCAAGCTTTCGCCCTAAAGGGTGAGCCATTGATTGTTTATCGGCTGGCGCGTGGATTAAAACCTTGACCTGCGGTCGAGACTGCTCACGATGATTACATCGACCTCTGTCACAACTCGGGATAGCCTAAGCAAGCTTTGCTCTCCTCTCGCTGTTCCATCGGTTCGACAGACTGAAAGCGAGCTCTCGTCTGTACTCGCTTAATCGCAGTCTTATATAATCTATTACCATGCAAAAACACCACGGGGTATGGGGTGTGAAACCCCAGATTATTTGGGCATGTCGCCAGACCAGCCATGACCGAGATCCCAATGGGGGTCATAGACAAATTCGAAATACGGGAGCGCGAATTCTTGCTCTATAAGTGTAGTGAGCTCTTCCTGAATAGGTTCTGCCCAACGGCCTACGAGGACAATGAACTTGTTGACGTTCCAAGCGACACGACCACGGGGTACTTGGGTATAGTCGCCAGTGAACTTGGTTTCCTCGTTCTTGGCTTGAGCACGGAAGTACTCCTTCATCCATACCTGCCGATGCAGGTGGGGATAGTTGATGAAGGGGACACCCTTTTCTGCGGCTTCCTCTACCATCTTGGGCGTGATTTCCTTTTTACGCACCCCAAAGAAGGATTTTGTTTCCATATCGTACCAGAAAATTCCTACGCAGGGCATCTGCTCGTCAAAGGATTTCATATCGGCCATCTGGGCCTTGCGGTCTTTATCACTGAGTTGAGTCATATCTTGTTATATCGTTTTTCTTTTTGAACACGAATTACACGAATCTTTCTTATTCGTTTGATTCTTGCGTCCTCAAAATAGCCATCTTCAAACAAAGAAAACATATTTTCATTCATTTTTTTCATTCATTCTTGCGTCCCGTTGGTTCTTTCGTCCCTTCGGTGGAAAGCGGCAAAGCCGAGCGGCAAGCGGCAAAGCCGAGCGCTCTGGCGCAGAGAGGAATCATCTTCATTTTATGGAATTGGGGCGGGGGGGAGGAGGAGATGCTGGAGGCGGTGCTCCCATTGTTCACAATCGCGGAGGGTGCGACGGCCTTTGAGGACTTGCTCACGGCCGATTCGGGAGAGGGCGGCGAACATCATCCGGAGCTTGGAGAACTTCGGATACTTTCCAGATTAGATACTGGCAAAGGTCCCGTGATAGAGACCTTCGCTGCGAACGAAGGCTGACTCGGTCACCTTCAGTTCGTGCAAGCGGCTCACCATGGCTTCGGAGAGCTGCCTGCGGAGTTCTAAATCATTGTAAAATTCCATAAATGTTTGTTTGATTATATTAAATTCTGCCCTAATCTGCTATAGGGCAATTGTTTGGTTACTTGCTATATTATTGCTATTTTTGTCACACAGATCTCACAGATATATTATGTCACGCAGAAATCACAGAAATCACAGAAAATAATAAACCGCAGATTACACAGATAAAACTGATTAATTATGGACAAGACAAGTAATCAAATGGTAGAAGCGGAGGTGGAGATGGCTGCCATGACTCCGCAAGAACGGGAAGAGGCGCGACGGAAAGCTAAAATGCTGGAGATGCTCCAAAAGCTACGCATTACGCCTGACATGGACCTACCACCATTGGAATTCCTGTTTAACATGCTCGGCAAACCGTGCTTCCCGAGGGGAGAGGTGGTGACCGTCACCGGTAAGCCGAAGTCGGGAAAGACGTTCTTTCTCTCGCTGCTGATGACCGCCTGCACCGCGGACAAGGATGTCATTGGCATCAGACGGGCAGCAGACTCGACGCCGCTGAAATGCCTGTGGTATGATACCGAGCAGTGCCGACAGAGCACCCGGGAGATCATCGCCGACAGGATCCGACCGATGGCCACCGACGGGCAGGGCTGTTTCCAAGACGAGATGTACGACATCTTCAACTCGCGCAGCCTGGACTTCTCAGCACGTATGGAACTCTTGGAGCGTGCCGTCGACCACTGTCGTCCCGACTTGGTGGTCGTGGATGGTATCTGCGACCTGATCCGCGACATCAACGACGGTTCCACCGTGAAGGACGTCGTTGAGAACCTGATGAAGACGGCTCAAGCGTATGACTGCTGTATCGTATGCGCCATCCACCAGAACAAGGGAGCGGAAGACCGCAACCCCAGGGGATGGATTGGCACGGAGCTGAACAACAAGTCGTTCGAGGTGTATGCCTGCGAGCTGCTCAAACCGGAGATCATCTTCGCCGTGGAGCAGGTGTTCAGTCGCCGATACCGCATGGACCAACTGCTTTATTTCGTGGTCGACGACGATGGTATGCCGCATCATTCAGACGGACCGGTGACCACTGCCGACAACGCTTCTGGGAAAAAGAGCTACCCTCACATGAACGATGCGTATGTCAACTGGACCGATGGTGAAATGACCGTTGACATCAGGAGCCTCTTCTATGACGTGCTCAAAAACGGACCGCTCTTCTATACGCCCCTGCAGCAGAAAGCGATGGAGGTGCTCGGCTGTAAGGAGACGGGATACTGGAACAACCTCTTCCTACAGGCTAAGAACCAGCGGGTGATCATCAACACCCGGGACCGCAACGGTAAGAGCGTCTGGACGCTGCCCCCGAAGGCCACGCCGGCGGTCGAGCTCGACCTGATGCCGACGGACGAGGCGCCGCCCTACTGAGCAGCCCCTCCTCTTTAGGCCCCCCTTATAGGGGGCCATAGAGGGGGGCTCCGGCTGCTCCAAAGAGGTGGAGCCTCCCCTCATTTCCCTATCCTTTCAACAATTATGAAATTCGAAGAACTGTTTTCTCACTCGTTCCGACATCTCAGGGCGTCTTTTCTGACCACGGAACAGCTGCTGCAACCGATGGTCGGGAAGATGCTCAGCACGGATTCGCGCTTCTGCCAGGAGTCTGTGACTGCCGGGCTGATCTCTCAGGATGGTATGCGGCGGGCGGCCCAGCGCTATCTGCTCGGCAGGAGCCGTAGCAACGAGACGGTGTTCTGGATGATTGATGACCGGCAGCGGGTCAGGGACGGCATGGTCGGCGACTCGTGGGCGTCGGTGCTCCTGAAGGAGCGGGGGCTCATCGACCGGCAGTGGTGCCCGCAGCACTGCCTCTTCGGCCAGCATCTCTTAAGTCTCGCAGAAAGCGCAGAAAGCGCAGATTTATTAAGTCTCGCAGAAAGCGCAGAAAGCGCAGAAAGAACTCCTTTGAAGTTTGCCATACGCAGCAAAATATCTGCGATTTCAGCGATTTCAGCGAGACAATCAGAAACTATCTGTGTGGTGGAGTCGGTGCGGTCATGCGTGGTGCTGAGTGAACGGTTCCCGAAGTATCTGTGGATGGCGACTGGGTATCTGGCGAACCTCAACGAGCGGCTGTTCCTGCCACTCAAGGGGCATCATGTCGTCTGCTTCCCTGCCACCGACCCGACGGGTGACACTTATCTGCTCTGGCTCTCCGTGGCGAAGGAGGCCCGGAAGTATGGCATCGACATATCTGTCAGCCGCCTGCTCGAGGATCGGGCATCTCCCACACAGAAAGAGCAGTGCATCGACCTCGGCGCCTTTTTATTGACATAAGAACATGATTAATATTTATGACCGTCATCGGTTTGTCAGCAAACGTCAGCTGGCCAAACTTGCGGGGGTTTCCGACAGGACTTTTTCCCGCTATCTTGCTTCCCGTCGCCACATCTTCGAAGAGATGGGCATCAACCCTCACGCCAGGCTACTGCCGCCACAGGCCGTGAAGTATGTCTGCGAGGACTACTGCATCGACCTGCCTCCCGAACTGCAGGACCCGAAGGCCGCCACCATGTCGCCGCTCTATCGGAATCTGATCCGGGAACTGCAGCTGTCGACTTATTTCAATGGCAAATGGACGCGTGTGACCGAAATTCCGCCTGATTTCTGATTTTCCTTTATGCTAACCTGCCATAACCCGCCAATGGCGTTCCGGGATGTCGTACCTTTGCAATTGCATTCAGGATGCAGCGTACTATGTCAAAGTGACCACGCGGATGGGCCCAAGAAAGGTTAGCCCTTTCTGCCGGAAAGGTTAGACCTTTCTCGGAGAAACCAGGCACCTTTCTCCCGCTTACCTCACCCCGACACTCTTAACTCTCAACTCTCAACTCTCAACTCTCAACTAAAAAAAATGGCTCGTTCAAACATTCCAATGGTGATTAATCTTCGCCAAAACACCAATGACGATTCGACGGCTTACGGCAAGTATTTCGCCGAGATCGATCGTAAAGAACCAATTAACCTGAAAGGCTTCTGCCGACACATGACTGAGCACGGTAAGATTGCCAGTGAACAGATGTGTGAGCTCGTCATCAAGCAGATGGTCGACTGTATGAAGGAACTCGTTGCCCAGGGTCAGCCCGTGAAGCTCGACGGCCTCGGCACGTTCACCCCGGCAGTCAACAGTCAGAAGCTCGGTAAGGCCAACATCACGGATGCCATCTCCGGCGGTCCTGCTGCCATGATCAACGGTATTCACCTCAATTTCCAGCCCGAGAACACGAAGGGTGAGAAGCTCACCTCAAAGGCTCTGAAGGACTATTGTATCTTCGAATGGGGCTACGTCGTGAAGTCGATCAAGAAGGTGATCTCCGGCAAGGAGAAGCGGTATCAGGAGAAGGTGCCTATCTCGACCTATGGCATCGCCGTCGCCCAGGCTGATCCTGATGCCACTCCCGGCCAGGGCTGATTTTTTCTCAGGGCGCTGCCCTGAGTGATCTGTCCTTTCTCTGGCGCAGAGAAAGAACGAAAGAGACATCCACCTATCCCAAGCCCTTCCCTATATGGAAGGGATGTAACTGACTCCGGGCGGAGACCACCCTACATCAGGGTTTTGGTATGGCTCGCAAAGCCTGTGCCCTACGGGCGAGCCATGATTTCCTACATCCCTGCTGTCGCCGCCCCTTGGAAAGGGGCTCACATTGGCGCAGAAAAGAGCAGCGAGAAAGATAAGAGCACGAAGGTCCTCATAGGGGCTCACTCTGTGCGGCAGCCGAAAGAAAGACATCGCGTGTCCCGCGATACCAAAACGGAAGAAAATCGTCGGTCTCTGCGATTTTCTGTGTTAAGCCTCCCAATATAGGGGGAGGTTTGGAAGGGGTGGATGTCTCTTTTAGTTCTTTTCTCTGCGCCAGAGAAAAGGACAGATCCAGCAGGGCGCAGCCCTGCAAAATATATTGTAACTTTTAAAAATTTCAACTTTATGAAACGAGAAACGATTAATAAAATTGCGAATTTTATCCTGACGGTCATTACCGCCTTCGTGTCAACCTTCCTCATGCAGAGCTGCATGAACCTCTAAACTTTACTAATTCTTTATGAACTATGAGAAAAATTGATTTAATCGTTCTGCACTGTACGGCCTCAAGGCCCAACCAGCACATCTCCATGGAGCTGCTCGACCAGATGCACAAAGCCAAAGGCTGGAAGTGCTGCGGCTACCACTACTACATCACCCGCGACGGACAGTTGCACTTCGGACGGCCTGAAGAGATGGTCGGTGCCCATGCCAGGCATTATAATGCCCACTCCATCGGCATCTGCTACGAGGGCGGCCTCGACGAGAAGGGGCGTGCCGCCGACACCCGCACACCAGCCCAGAAGCTGACCCTCCAAACGCTGCTCACCTCGTTGAAGTTCGACTATCCCGATGCCGAGATCGTCGGGCACTGTGAGCTGGAGGGTGTCCACAAGGCCTGTCCCTGTTTTGATGCCCGCGTCTACCGCGACTACTTCAAGAACCTAAGACCTTAGCCTTGGAGGGGGTTACTTGACCTCGAAGCCGGGGATGACCTGGGAGAATTTGGCGCGGAGGGTTTCGACGGTATCCCAGTCCTGGTTGTTGTCGGAGGCGAAATAGAAACCCTGGGGCACGAACTTGCCATGGTGGTGCTTCAGGTAGTCTTCGACTTCATAGCGGAATGAGACGGAGGGCAGGATGGCATAGTACTTGCCGATGTCGATGGTGCTGAGGGAGTCGGTCGGGGTGATCATCTCCTCGTGGAGCTTCTCGCCCGGACGGATGCCGATCTCCTTGAGGGGGAGGGTCGGCGCGATGGCCTT
>JAEEGH010001243.1_pt1 | contig 74714 bp, 40 predicted proteins | sample 9134181 | NCBI WGS metagenome assembly JAEEGH01 (sample SAMN16246544, study PRJNA631951) | gut metagenome | biome: gut microbiome; feature: rumen; material: DP-attached | host: Bos | place: Iran: Karaj | collected 2018-10 | reverse complement strand
TAACTTGTTATACATTGATTATCATCATGTTAATACGTTTTCTTTCTTTTTTAGATACAAATAAAAACATGGTGCAAAACTAAAGGCGAAACGCGCCAGCGTTGAGCGGAATCTCCCGATTTACGATCTAAAGTCTTACGTCTCAAGTCTAACGTCTTCATTCTCCATTCTTCACTCTCCATTCTCAATTGCCTTGTACCCTCCCCACTTCCTGCTGCCGGTATGCTTGATGAGACCTTGCTGCTTGAGTTCATAAAGGCAGCGGCCGACGGTGCTCAACGAGAATTGTGTCTCGGCGATGATGTCGCCCGAATTGCAGTTGGGATTTTTCTCTATGCAGGAAAGTACCGCCTTGATTTTGTCATCGGAAGGTGTTATGGGTCTCTTCCGTTTGTTTTTTGGGCGGGCCGGTTTCCTTTGGTGCTGTTTGCCGCCCGGCGCCGCTCCGTGTCTTAGAATACCCTCTTCAACTTTTTCGGCAATTTCCTTTTGGTCTTTTGGATCCAACGTGAAGGTGGTGGGTGTTTCTTCCCACGTCATCTTCTTCATTATCACAGTGTCTCCTTTGCACGACTGTATATAACGGAAGGGCGCCAGCACGGTGGATGTGAGGCGGACAAAATCATCCCCGAACAGTTGCTCCAGGTGCTTCATCGAGCCGAGCCGCGTGTATCTCCTGTTTTGCACTGTATAAACATCGGTAAAGTTCCGTTGTTGATGACAATAGAAAATATCATCGATGGGAATCAATATAACATTGTTGTTCTTGTCGGTGACATCAAGCATCCGAACAGTTTGGTAAACGACCTTCACCTCTTTCTCCAATGACTTTTTGAAATATTGTCGTTCCCTGAAAAGGAAGGGGAAGAAATTGAAGAAAAGATTACGCCCTCCTATAAAAAACAAGTGCATAGAAAAATAAACGGTGAATCCAACTTCTTGTATAAGAAAAGCATTGCATAATGCTATGTTTTTATAGGCAATGGCTAGCTCCATTATACTTGTTGTCAGAACGGTTAAAAACAGTACCAGCCAATAAATAATACGTGCACGCTTCTGATAAAGAACAGGATAAAATAGAAAGTAGTTGGCATACAGAGATCCCAATAGCAAAAGTCCGGCGAGAGTTTCCTTAAGAGGGCTTCCCGCGTATGGTCTCAGGAATGCATTGCGAGTGAAGAACCAAAGCGTCACTGCGCAGAAAACGATGTTCAGCAAAATGGAGACGATTGTTTTCGAGTGTTTCATTACCGTTTGTTTTAAATGAAATGAATGCAAAGATAGTTATTTTTCCAATGCACAAAACAAAAAAAACTTATCCTCTCTCACAAAAATGTGTTTATCACCTCTCATATTCAAAAATTGAGAGATTTTTCAATTTATTTGTAATCAATATATTAACTAGTCTATTTTAAACAGGGGTTCACATTTTAATGACGGGGGGTTCACATTTCTGGTGAGAGGTTTTAAAAAATGTCAAACAGATTGTATTTTTGTTGCCGAAAAACAGGTATCAATAATCAAAAAAACACTATGAAAAAGGTATTGACATTGACATTGCTCGCAGCAGTGATTCTTGGCGCCTGCGAGAAAGAGGATTCTCAAAAAGCAACACATCAACAAACACACAATCGTGTGGTCACACTTCCCTGTGATGGAAAAACTGGGAATACAATTTTATTACAAATGAGCATTGGGCACGACGGGAAATACTGTAACGGATGCGTGATGTATAATGGACGATTAGTTCACGCAAATTGTATGGGGGAAGGAAACTATTGCGCAACCTCTGCTGCCGTGCAGTTTCAGATAAACGGTCCCGTATTCTCCGCCACCACCACGGACACGTTCGACCTCACATCGGAGGACTTCTTCCTTATGCCCGACCGTTCGCTGGACTACACGGACGACAAGAACAACCACTACTATCTGAACATCCCCGGCCAGATGGTCTATCGCGACTCCACCACCCTCCAGTTCACCTTCACCGGACTCTTCTTCAGCACCTCGCCGGCGTACGAGAATGATTGATAAAAATTATCCATCACAATTTATATCAAATATCTATCTCAGAACTAATATCAATATTAAATAACAACATAAATCTATTAAAAATGAAAAAAGAACTTGCTTTATTTATTTTTGTGCTTTTGGCGAGCCTATGCCAAGCACAGTATGTTTGTACACAACAGGAAGCAAACAATGATTTTCAGCGTGATCTTTATTTGTGCGACAGGGTCTTCCCTTCAGATTATCAAGACACTAATTTAATGATAAAGTCTTTTATCCCAACAGACACAACTCCTATAATAACAATACCAGTGAATATCCACATTTGGAGGGAGGATAATGGGACTGGCAATCATTGGCTTGACACACCGGCGTTTCGTGACAGTTTACGAGAAGTATTCGGTTTTCTGAATTATATATACTCTAGTAATGAACTGTATAGTGAGATAATACCTAATGCCGTATTTATCAATGATGCAAGGGTCAGATTTGAAATAGACACGTTTTACTATTACAACAACAGTAATATTGCACATTCAAATACCCTTTCCACTTATACCAATTATTTACTTGACAACTATCCCGACAGACTTCGCAGATTCAATATTCATCTGTCTTTAGATACAACGACTAATTATTCGGGATTTTCATCCGGATACAATTCTTCATACCCAACAATAGTCTGTTTAAAGCAAAATATAACCAGATGCTATCATTATGCTTTCGCCATTCACATAGCCCACGAGTTTGGACACAACTTTGGATTGAACCATACATATAATTCCGAAGTGAGGACAATCTCACACCCGGAATTTTTATGGGATGTATTCGGAACAGCAACCCAACCTTGGTGTAATTTGCCCTCAACTATGGTCTGTTACCACCAAGATTGGGATTGGGATTGCGATATAACCGACCCGACAACGACCTGTACAAACAATATAATGGGCGGAACCAGTGACTCTCGCCACATTTCAGCACTTCAGATGGGAAGAATTCATAGAGCCTTATCGGTTTCCAGTTTAAAAAACTATGCCTATGGTTATGGAGAAATACCATATCACATTAGGAAAGATTGGGTTGTTGATTACAATAGAAAAATTTATCAGGATGTTGTTGTTGATTCGGGCAGTACTTTAACAGTAAAATGTACATTGTCACTTGTGCCGCAGGCCCGTATCATCGTGCGTCCCGGCGGTAAACTCATTGTCGATGGCGGCACCCTCACCTCCGCCTGCACGGGAGAGATGTGGCAGGGCATATTCGTGGAGGGGCACAGCAACCTGCACCAGACCGCTGCCAACCAGGGTAAGGTGGTGCTAAAGAACGGAGCCGTGATAGAGAATGCGCTGTGCGGCATCCGCACGGGCGCTCCCGGCGACACAAGCACCACCTCCACCGGCGGCATCATCACCGCGGAGGATGCCACCTTTCGCAATTGCAATATGGCCGTGTATATGAGGCCCTACACGGACTACACCGCCACGGGCCTGCTCAAGCCCAACGCCAGCAGCTTCTACCGCTGCACCTTCACGCTGGACAACAACAACCCCCTTGAAAGCTGCGGGGCACGCTTCTCGGAGCATACGAGACTGTGGGGCGTGGCGGGTGTACGCTTTGCCGGCTGCACCTTCACCAACACATCCTCCATAGATTCCCGCGGCTGTGGCATCCGCGCTGTGGATGCAGGCTTCCGCGTGGACACCTATTGCTCCCAGGAGATGATGAACTCCGACTGCACCTGCCCCGGCACATACGCCACACACAGTGCCTTCAGCGGATTCTCCACGGCCATTGGGGTCAGTACCAGCGGCAGTCCGTTCGCAGTGACGATTGATGAGGTGTCGTTTTCCATCAACCAGACGGGTGTGTCCATATCTGGCAACAACCACGCCACTGTGACGCGCTGCCAGTTCGACCTCTCCCTCTCTCCTGAGCTGCCATATAGCGCTATGGGACTGAGCCTGTCGGCCTGCACGGGATTCCTGGTGGAGGGCAACGCCTTCTCCCGCAGTACATCCTCTTTCCCCACCTACGGCATCAAGGCCGTGGGCACGGGGATTTCCAACAACAGCCTCTACCGCAACACTTTTTCTGGACTCACCTACGGCATACACGCGTCGGGCGTCAACGGCGGGCTCTTTACCGGCCTCCGGTTCTCGTGCAACACCTTCTCGCAGGACACGCGCGACATCTATGTGGCCGACGGGCAGGTGGCCGTAGTGCAAGGCGGCAGCACCGCGGGTGCCGACAACTCCTTCAGCAGCGGCGCCACGGGGAACTTAGAGGTGATGAACCCGAGATTTCAGTTGGACTATTACTACAGTTCTGGCGGGAGCCACTCTCCCACGGTGCACACCAGCAACGTGCTGCTGCACCCGAACGCGCTGGCGAACGGCTGCGCCTCCACCCTGTGCACCGGCGGCGACCCCATCAAGGGATTGCCGGAATACAACGTCCTCTCTGCGGCGATGAACGGGGCTTCGGCGGACAGCTATGACGCTGAAGACAGTGCCTCCGTCCTGCAGGAGATGTCCGATATTGCCAACGACAACATCCGCGGCATTGAAGGTGGCGACACTATAGATGTGGATATTCTGAAGGACTGGTTCTCGACAGTAAACGAGACGTGGTCCAAATACTCTCTGGCAGAAACCGAATACTTCTCGGATGAGGACAACACCCCGACGTTGTTGGGCATTCCGGCGTTGCTGGCAACCCCCGAGGAGCGTGACGAATATGACAACTATATGGCGTTCAATGCTCTGAAGGAGTCCTTGTCGGGTTCCATTCCCGGCCACGCGAACTGGCCTATGGCTACAGAGGGGCAGATCACAGAGCTGCAACGCATCGCCGAGGCCGGCACGGGCCGCTCCTCCGTAATGGCGCGCGGCGTGCTCTGCTTCTTCTTCAACATCTGCTATGACGACAAGGAGGTAACGGCCCAGACCCGCCGGGCTGCCGCCAAGGACGGGGAGGGGTATATGCCGGTGTTGACCGACGACTCCCTCTCCTTCAGTATAGCTTTTGGTCCATTACCAGTGAAATCCGACTCGCTGTATCTTGGGGCACAATCCGTCCTTTTTGCCGGAGGCGCCTCCGACACGGCCATTTTCAACAACAAAAAATACAGGGTTTTCAAAGCGGTATCGAATGTAGAATTCACTGCGCCTGGCCTTATGATGTATCTGAGGGAGGACACGACAACGGGACAATTGTTCCGGTACTACCCCGATGACGATACCGAAGTGATAACCTGCGACTTGTCGCTGCAACCTGGCGACACATTCTGTCTTTCCTCCGGCAACTATTCTTGTTGGACGGTGGACTCCGTCACCTACGAAGAGGGCAGAAAAGTAGTGTGGTTCCCTCCTGTTGCCCTGTGTGGAGGAAATCTCTTGTCTGCACAGTATCCGTACCGCAACTGCTTTATAGAAGGTGTCGGTCCTGCATTCGGTCCGTTTGAAATCGTCAACAGTGGCATCGCCTATGATTTGGGTCTGCTGCTTTGCGTGCACCACAACGACTCGCTCGTCTATATGACCGATACGGTGCTGGGTTGTGTACAATATGCAGTTTCTATTCCAGGATACCCCGACGTGTCGATGAAAATCTACCCCAATCCCGCCGGCAACACCCTGCACGTTGAGTTTGAGGGCACGGACGACCCGCAGGGCACGATTACAGTCACCAACATCACGGGTGTGGTGGTGCTCACCCGCGAATGCCACGAGCCTGTTACCCAACTCGATGTCTCCAACCTCTCCCCCGGCCTCTATGTGGTCTCCTTCCGCAACGAGAAGGGCGTGGTGGTGAGGAAGTTTGTAAAAATGTAAGGTAATGCGTCCGTAGAGCCGTCACAATGTGGCGGCTCTACGTTTATTGCACGCCAGCGACATCCCGTCACACCACGTGTCCCGGCAGGGACAACAGCCCGGTAGAAACGGTGCGTGCGGCACGGCCCCGATGCCCCGTAGGGGCAAAACAATGTCCTACAGGGACAACAGAAATTGTGTCGTCCCTGCGGGACGTTTTGTTATGCGGTGTGCCGCATCGTTCTACCGGGCTTTCGTCCCTGGCGGGACGTGGGAATGTACAATGTACGATCGGAGGACTTAATCAGCCTCGGAGAGGCGGCACGCACGGAGTGCAATTAACACCATACGCAGTGTGGTGATGGGGCGCCTACCCGCCACCCGGCATCTCGGAGAGATGCTACTTGCCCCGCCGAAAACACTTTTACAAGACAAAAAATCATCAGAAAAAGCGTGTGAAGGGATAAAACTTGATTGAGAGGGGATAAACTAGTGTTTATGCAAAATACTGTCTATTAAACATTTATTTTTCCCAAGAGATTGTTTACATATCCCGTGTCGTCATATTTTTGGTGAAAGGGTTCATATTCGTACTGTGAAGGGATAAAAATCGAGGAAAGATTTGTAATTTTGCCAGCAAAAAAACGGCGAAACATCACTGATAAAACAACCCTTTATATTTATAATTTACAACAATGAAAAAAATATCATTACTACTGCTTGTATGCAGTGCATTTGTCTTTACGGGATGCACCACCGATGATTGTGAAATTACCACCGCTCACGGCTGGTGCTTGCCTAAAGTTCTCAACCAATATCTCCCATACGAAGTAGGACAACAAATCTCTTTTTATAATGACAGACCTGAATCATCGGCTGACACTTTGGTCTATGAGGTCCGCTATATGGATTTACTGAACTATGACACCGCCTATTACACTTACTATTGGGATCCTTGTCACCCTGGTTATGATCTACCGGTGTATTATGTGCGGCTATCCCGCATTTCCGGACAAAGCAGCGATGAAGTGCCGGATGAGTTCCGTCTTTCGTTTTATGGCACAGCCGGTGGAGAAAATGGACAAAGTGTCAGCATTCGGTTCGGCTTTGAAGCTCATTACAACAATGCGCACGTCAACCTGACGTCCCAACCCTATGATGGGGATATTTCCGACCTTGAAGATGTTATTGATTTTGGTGTGGTTGGCGACAATTCTTTGTCCGCTCAAATCGTAAAAGACAAGGGGCTGACTTCTTTCTCCAACAGGGGGAACAATTCTGCCAACTGGCTATGGCACTTGGTTGAGTAGAATTGACATTCCTTTATCATTATAATTGGATTTTTCGACAGGGTGTAGAAAAGTAGAGCCGCCACATTGTGGCGGCTCTACTGCGTTCGCCACGGCTAGGTCCTGCCAAGGATGCAGGGGATTCCGCCGCTCACTGCGTTCGCAGCGGAATGGCGGGGGCCGCCGGAGGGAACAGGGGGAGATGGGCGGCGAGGGAAAAGGCTCCGGCAACGGCACGCCCCAGCCCGCCGCCCATCTCCCTTTCTTCTCCCCGCTTGCGGCACACCATTCCGCGAAACGCGACAGCGTTGAGCGGAATCTCCGGGCGATGTGAAAAAATAGCCCAAAATTGTGTACATTTGCCGCGTTTTCTTTTCAGATTATATGTCCTATCTCAAACTGATACTACGCTTCCTCCGGTGCAACATCCTGCAGACACTCCGCATCAACTTCAAGATGCTGCCCTGGCGGCAGGCCGTGCGACTGCCGATTTTCGTCTATGGACGGTTCAAACTCCGCGGCACCCGCGGCCGCATCGTGCTCCCCGACCAGGTTAGCGCCGAGATGATCATCATCGGCAAACGCGACTACTACGTGGCCACCGCCATCCCACAGAGCATCTGGACCATCAACGGCACCCTCACCTTCGCCGGACGGATGAAGTTCGCCCACGGCTCCTACCTGCTCGTGGCCGACGGCGCCGAGCTCTCCTTCGGCACGGGCGGCACCTACTGCGGCACCAACTTCAAGGTGATGTGCTTCGAGAAAATCACCATCGGCCACAATGTGCGGATGGCCTGGGACGTGCAGATTATGGACAGCAGCTTCCACTACATCCAGCTGCTGGAAAAAGACAACGCCATCCCCCCGCTGACCAAACCCGTGGTGCTGGCCGGCAACATCTGGATCGGCAACCGCACCACCATCGCCAAGGGCGCACAGGTGCCCCAAGAGGTAATCATCGCCTCCAACAGCTTGGTAAACAAAGACTTCTCCTCCATAGAACCCTACTCGCTCCTCGCCGGCGCACCCGCCACCCTCAAAGCCACTGGCATACGCCGCATCTGGGACGAGGAACAGCAAAGAGAACTGGACCAACAATACCATTATCACCGTACCCATCTGTAAAACATTATGATACGCAAAGCCCTTACCTTCTGTCACCAACTGCTGCTGCTCGCCCGACGCTGCGCCAAGAGCCCCGCCCAACGGCTGCACATCATCCGCGACTACTGCCAACTATACCGGCAGAAGGGACTGACGATGGAGGAGTACGACGAGTTTGAATTTGAGAAACGGTCGGAATCTTTCCGAAACGATTTTCTTGGGAAACACGAACAGCGTCATTATCTGCAACTGCTGAATCCGGAAAAATACTACATTCTGATGCGCAACAAGTATCTTACCCACAAGATGTTGGAAAATACTGGCGTGCGCAAGGCCCTGCTTTATGCCTACTACCAGCCGGAAGGAGTAGTGGCCCCCAACGACGAAATCGCCAACGATGTGGCCGGCCTGGTGCACATCCTGCGCGGAAAAGGGGTGACCGAATGTGTGGTGAAAGCCACCGAAAACTCGCACGGCGAGGGAGTGCGCCTCATCCAGGACATCCAATACGCAGGCAACGATGCCACCTTCTTGGACCATAACGGCCAAAGAGCATCCCTGTCGGCGATGCTCAAGCGGCAACCTCTTATCTTTGAAAGTGTTATTCGTCAAACCCAGCAGTTCGCCGCCTTCAACCCCTCCTCGGTGAACACCGTGCGCTTTATGACCGCCCTCTACCCAGACAATGAAGTCAAGATTATCGCCACCTTCATCAAGATCGGGCGGGCAGGCAGCATTGTAGATAACGCCGGCGACGGCGGCAACGTGGACGTGGCCGTGGACATCGCGAGCGGCAAACTCCAGTACGCCATCCAGTACGACGGCTGGCGGAAAGTCACCGACATCAACGTGCACCCCGACACTGGCGCTGCGCTCAACGGCGTGACCATAGAGCACTGGGACGCCATAAAGGCCGAGGTGTGCCGTTTCCAGCTGGCCTTCCCCTACTGCCGTGTGGCCGGTTGGGACATCGCCATCACCGACGAGGGGCCGCTCGTCATCGAGGTCAACGACCTGTGGGACCGCACGGGGCAGTACTTCATCCGCCGCGGCTGGCGCCCCGACATCCGCCAGTGCTACCAAGCCTGGGAGCAGCAGGTGCGCGACGGTATCATTCCTTTCCCCTATTTTGGAAGAATACCGCAACAACTGAGCAATCGGCATCTCCAACATATTATCTCACAATAATTTGTCATATCCTTCATTATGTTGAAACAATCCATCAAAAAAATCATTGATAAAATCCAAAAGCAGCGGGTTATCCGATATTTCTATAAGCCCTTGAAGTCCAAGTACGACCGTTTGGAGGGCAAGAAGACGCTGACGCGTGCCCAGAAAAAGGAGATCCGTGCTTTTTACAAAGAGCTCACGGGCGAGCGCATCCCGCTGGTATGGCACAAGTTCCTCTACTCGCGCACCGGCATCTACTCAAAGAAATACCTGCCCACTAGTCTCTACAAGGCCACCCTGCTCTACCGCGCCAACCGCTACGGCTACCGCGATGCCTACGCCGACAAGAATATGGCGGAGGTCTATCTGCCCGACGTGAAGCATCCGGAAACCCTGCTGAAGAATATGAACGGCTACTTCTATGTAGGCGGCAAGCCTGTCACCAAAGAGGAGGCCGTCGCCTTCGCCCAGAACTTGGACGATGTCATCATCAAGCCCTCGTTGGAGAGTCACGGCGACGGCGTGCACCGCCTGACCGTGCGAGATGGCGTCACCAATGTGGACGGACTCCCCATCGGGAAGCTCTTCGACCGCTACAAGGAGGACTTCCTGATACAGCGCCGCGTACACCAACACGAGCGGATGAACGCCCTCAACGACTCGTCGGTAAACACCATCCGCATCTTCACCTACCGCAGGGGGATGGAGATCATCGTGCTCTACACCGTCATCCGCATCGGGCGCGCGGGCAGCGACATCGACAACGAGAGCGCCGGCGGCATCAGCGCCAAGATCAACCCCGATGGCACGCTGGCCCGTTACGCTTTCGGCAACGTAGGCGCCGACAACGTGGAGAAGACCGACAGCGGCATCACCCTCGAGGGATACACCGTGCCCTCCTACCACGAGGCCGTGGAGACCGTGAAGCGCCTGCACCTGCAGTTGCCCTTCTTCAACCTCATCGGCTGGGACGTGGCCATCGAGGAGAGCGGCGAGCCCGTGCTCATCGAATGGAACATCTGCACCGAGTTGAGCCAGTCGGCCAACGGTCCCGCCTTCGGCGAACATACGGAAAGCATCATCCGCGAGCTGATGCAAAGACCCAACCATCAAAACCCCAACTGGTAGCTATGGCCACGCAACCCGTCCAAAACCGCAACGCCCTCTATCACATCTTCAAGCAGACAGTGCTCTACGAGAAGATGCTGCGTTGGGCGTGGTTACAGGAGACGCGCATCTGCGAAGAGGAGAAGCGTATTTTCACCCGCGAGGCGAGAGAGCAGTTCGGCAAGGGCGCCCCGCACGGCTCGTTTGCCGACTACAAGGATGCCCTGCGCCGCCATCGCGTCACCTACCAGGAGTATATGTACGGCTACGAGTACTGGAAACTCGACGAGGCGGCGCGCGACGCCTTCATCTCCCGATCGGAGATGCAGTGCATCTACCGCAAGATCGTCACCCGCGAGGTGCGCCAGACCTTCCGCAACAAGACCGCCTTCCTGGAACGGTTCGCCCCCTTTGTGCACCGCGAGTGGCAAATGGCCGACGGATGTTCAATGGAAGAGTTCCACGCCTTCGTGGAGGCGCACGACGTCATCGCCAAGCCCCTGGACGGCACCTGCGGCGAGGGCATCTTCAAGATCTGCGCCGATGAGGTGCAAGATTGGGAAGCCCTGTATGCCCGTTGTCGCGACCAGCACCTGCTGTTGGAGGAGTGCGTGCGGGCCTGCGAGCCCATAGAGCAGCTGCATCCCGCCTCGCTCAACACCATCCGGGTGGTCACGCTTTCCCAAGGCGACAAGTTCGCCGTGTTCGGGGCCCTCTTGCGGATGGGCGCAGGCGGCAGTGTCATCGACAACACCCACGCGGGCGGCGTCTTCGCCCCCATCAATCCCGAGACGGGGTGCATCGACACGCCCGCCATCAACGCACACAACCACCGTTACGAGCGCCATCCCGACACGGACGTACCCATCGTGGGGTTCACCATCCCCTATTGGGAGCAGATTGTGGAGACCTGCAGAAAAGCCGCACAGGTGATGCCCGACCTCCGCTTCGCCGGCTGGGACCTCTGCCCGCTCGCCGACGGCCGCATCGAACTCATCGAGGGCAACCACGCCCCCGACTTCGACGGTGGCCTCCAAGCCCCGCTCAAGGTGGGCGTCAAGCAGAAGCTGAAAGAGAGTGCCGAGGAGATTTTCGGCATCAATGTGCTGGAGCTCATCAAGCCTACCAGCCAGACGTACAATCATTACGAAGGAATGCTATAAAACACTATTTTTGCAAGTTGTTTTTTAACGCGTCAAACAATGAAAATATTAGTCACTGGAGGAGCAGGGTTCATTGGCTCCCACACAATCATAGAGCTCTACAATACCGGCCATGAGGTGGTGGTAGTGGACAACCTGTGCAACTCCAGTCCTGTAGCCCTGCAGCGGGTGGCGGAATTGACAAATATGCCGGAGATTCCCTTTTTCAAGGCCGACATCCGCGACCGTGCCGCCCTTGACCGTGTGTTAACGGAGCACCCGTGCGATGCCTGCATCCACTTTGCGGGGCTGAAAGCCGTGGGCGAGTCGGTGGCCAAGCCGTGGGAGTACTACGAGAACAACATCAGCGGCACGCTGGTGCTGCTCGACGTGTTGCGCCAGCACGGATGCAAGAACCTCATCTTCTCCTCCTCCGCCACGGTCTATGGCATCCCGGCGGAGGTGCCCATCACGGAGGAGTGTCCGAAGGGGCGTTGTGCCAGTCCTTATGGGCAGACCAAAAGTATGTTGGAGGAGATAATGATGGACATTCAGAAGGCCGACCCTGCGTGGAACATCGTGTTGCTGCGCTATTTCAACCCCATCGGGGCGCATCCTTCCGGCCGCATCGGGGAGAACCCCAACGGCATTCCCAACAACCTGATGCCCTACATCACGCAGGTGGCCATCGGCAAGCGACCTGAGCTGGGCATCTTCGGCAACGACTACAACACACCCGACGGCACGGGCGTGCGCGACTACATCCACGTGGTGGACCTCGCCCACGGGCACGTCGCCGCCCTCACCGCCATTGGGCAAAAGTGCGGACTGGCCATCTACAACCTCGGCACCGGCCAAGGCTACTCGGTACTGGATGTGGTGCACGCCTTCGAGAAGAGCACCGGCATCTCCATCCCGTACCATTTCGAATCTCGTCGTCCCGGCGACATCGACTCTTATTTTTCCGACCCCGCCAAAGCTGCCCGCGAACTGCACTGGACCGCCCAATACGGACTGGAGGATATGTGCCGCGACTCCTGGAACTGGCAAAAACAAAACCCCGAAGGATATTAATCGATTTTTTTATAACCGAATAGCATATAACAATGAAATCTACCAAAATCGCCGTCATCGGCCTCGGATATGTCGGGCTGCCTTTAGCCCGCCTCTTTTCCACTCAATACCCAACTGTGGGCTTCGACCTGAACCAAGCGCGTGTGGACGCCCTTATGGCAGGGCACGACGCCACCTTGGAGGTGGACGACACCCTGCTGCAGGAGGCCATCTCCCAACACGGCTTTCGCTGCACCACCTGTTTGAACGACATCCGCGACTGCAACTTCTACGTGGTGGCCGTGCCCACTCCCGTGGATGAGAACAACCGCCCCGACCTGCGGCCCCTGTGGGGCGCGTCGGAGACCGTGGGCAAGGTCATCTCCAAGGGCGATGTCGTGGTCTATGAGAGCACTGTCTATCCCGGCGTCACCGAAGAGGAGTGCCTCCCCGTCGTAGAGCGCGTCAGCGGACTGACTTTCAACACCGACTTCTTCGCCGGCTACAGTCCCGAGCGCATCAACCCCGGCGACAAACAGCACACCGTCGAGAAGATCCGGAAGGTTACCTCAGGCTCCACACCGGAGATTGCCGACTATGTGGATGCCGTCTATAACTCCGTCTTGGTGAACGGCACGCACAAAGCCCCCTCCATCAAGGTGGCCGAGGCCTCCAAGATCATCGAAAACTCGCAGCGCGACGTGAACATCGCCTTTATGAACGAGCTGGCCAAGATCTTCAACGCGATGGGTATTGACACGCACGACGTCATCGAGGCCGCGGCCTCCAAATGGAACTTCATCAAGCTCAGTCCAGGACTCGTGGGCGGCCACTGCATCAGCGTGGATCCCTACTACCTCATCCAGAAGGCCCAGGTGTATGGCGTGCTGCCCCGCGTGATGAGCAACGCCCGCCGCCTCAACGACGGAATGGGCGCCTACGTGGCCAACCAGACCGTCAAGTGTATGAACAAGAAGGGCGTGATGGTCAAAGATGCCAAAATCCTCATCCTCGGTGTCACCTTCAAGGAGAACTGCCCCGACATCCGCAACACCAAAGTGGTGGACATCTACCACACGCTGCTCGAATATACCCCCAACATCACCATCTACGACCCGTGGGCCAACAGCGACCACGTGCTCCACGAGTACGGCATCCCCGTCCACTCTCAACTCTCCACTCTCAACTCTCCACTCTACGACGCAGTCATCCTCGCCGTGGCACACAAAGAGTTCCTCGAACTGAATGTCCGCAATCTTGTCAGAGAGGGCGGTGTCGTATATGACGTGAAGGGTATTTTACCTCGCGACATTGTGGATGGCAGACTGTAATTTCTTCCTTCTTTTTTATCCAAGGAAAAGAATATATGCGTAAATTATTAACTATCATTATATTACTTATGTCCGTAAGCATTTGTCGGGGACAGGAGCAAAAAGAGCCCGTCTCTCCCTGCTGGTACGGGTTGGATGAGGCCAAAACGGATGTGGAGCGGTTCTACGCCCTTTACAACACCCACGTGGCGGCTCTTGAATTAGGCGTGGATGTGAATTATGACGGAGTGGACAAACTCGACATCGAGATTCCCGCCGACGCCAAGCCCATCCCGCTCACCTCTTACAACCTCTTCAAGAACCTGGTGCTGAATGTCAAGAACAACAGCAAGCATTTCTTCCTTTTCGAAATGGTGCAGCCTGCCGACAGCATTGTGGTGGACAAGGAGCTTATCGACAAGGGGCATTTCGAGTCGGTGAAGGAGTTGCGCACGGGCAATTACCTCCTCATCCTGAAAGACGACAGTCTTTGGGTGGACCAGCGGCAGGGTTACAAATACGGGCATTTCCGGAAAGACATCCTCTATGTAGAGAATGGCAAGGCCCAGAACCGGCCCATAATGCCCTACAACACGCCGGAATCGCGGCCCTCCGCACACTTCTGCCCTGTCACCGATTATGTGAAAGTGGTCTCGGGCATCACCATCAACCGCGACAAGAGTTCCAAATACAAAACTTATTGTTTTGACATACAGAACCAGTACAATGTGGAGTTGTGCGACATCATCGTCAACACGCCGGAGAGCAATCTCACCGCCGACGGGGTCATCCAGGTCAACGACTGCGCAAAGGTGACGCTCGACCACATCCGCATCAACGGCACCTACTCGCGCACCGACCGCTACGGCTACGGCATCTTGATGGACAACGTCTGGAACTCGGAAATCATCCACCTCACCAGCCAGTCGAAGTGGGGCATCTTCGGCACCAACAACATCAACGTGGCGAAGTTGGACAATTGCGACATCAACCGTTACGACATCCACTGCTACGGGCGCGACGTCACCATCCGCAGCTGCATCTTCAACAACCTCTACAACCAGTTCTCCTCCTTCTATGGGCAGCTGACGTTTGAAAAGTGCATCTTCAACAACCATGTGCCGGTGCTCATCGAGTCCAACTACAACGCCTTTACCCCCTTTGATGTGGAGTTCAAGAGCTGTGTCTTCAACATCAACAACCGCCGCAACTACATCGTGGACGCGCGCACGCTGTCCGACACCCGCAACAGCCGTCCCGAGCTGGCCAAGAAGTGCCTGCCCAACATCACCATCACCAAATCGACCGTCAACATCCTGGAGCAGACCAACCGCCTGTATATGTTTCATCTCAACAGTGTGACCTACAAGGACAAGGTGGGGCATCTGAAGCGCATCCGCGTCAAGGACCTGAAGGTAAACGGTGGGCAGGTCACCATCAAGGTAGGAAACAAGGATTTTCCGCACAACAAAATAGAATTTCCGCTCTACAATCAGGTTTTAGGGCTGTAATTCATCTCGTTAAAAAAACTTAAAAGAGGATTGGCATCGGGCATCAATCTCTCTTTTTTTTTAGTTTTGCCCTTTTTAAATCCAAAGCTTATGGATCGCGTCACAATACTTTCATACGACCGCATTTACAAGAATTTCATTGAGGATAAATATCTTCATAACTACGATGAATACTATTTCCGCAATCAGCAGGTGAAACATCCCGAGGGCGGTTGGCGCCATCTTCGTTCCGACGAGGTGGAGCGACTGGTGAAGAACGCCAACACGGCCACCAATTGGGACGACATCTGGGTGACAGACGAGTTTGACACCACAATGGTGATGAACAACCGTTTCTTCGGGATGGTGCGCATCGGGCGCATCCGCAACGAGATACTGCAGTACCACGACCTACGCGTGCCTGTAGGCATCACGGGCAGCAGCATCGTATCGTGCGATATTGGCGACGACGCGGCCATCCACGATGTGCACTATATGGCCAACTACATCATCGGCGACCGTTGCATCCTCTTCAACATCCAGGAGTTATCGACCACCGACCACTCCAAGTTCGGCAACGGCATCCTCAAGGAGGGCGAGCCCGAAGAGGTGCGTGTGTGGTTGGAGGTAATGAACGAAGGCGGCGGGCGCGGCATCCTGCCCTTCGACGGGATGATAACCTCGGATGCCTATTTGTGGGCCAAATACCGGGACGACAAGAAGCTGCAGGATCGGCTGTTTGAGATTACGCAGAACTCTTTTGACAACCGGCGCGGCTACTACGGCACCATCGGCGAAGGCTGCGTCATCAAGAACTGCTGGATTCTGAAGGATGCCAAGATCGGGCCGTGTGCCTACATCAAGGGCGCTTCCAAGCTGAAGAACGTGACCATCAACTCCTCGGAGGAGGAGCCCACACAGATCGGGGAGGGCGTGATTTTGGTGAACGGCATCACCGGCTACGGCTGCCGTATCTTCTACTCCGTAGTGGGCACCCGTTTCGTGTTGGGCGACAACTGCAACCTTAAGTACGGGGCACGCCTCATCTATTCGGTGTTGGGCGACAACTCGACCATCTCGTGCTGCGAGGTGTTGAACAACCTCATCTTCCCGTCGCACGAGCAGCACCATAACAACTCGTTCCTCATCTCGGCGTGCGTGATGGGCCAGAGCAATATGGCCGCCGGCGCCACCGTAGGCTCCAACCACAACAGTCGCGCCACCGACGGTGAGATTGTGGCCAGCCGCGGCTTCTGGCCCGGTCTCTGCTCGTCGGTCAAGCACTCCTCCAAGTTCGCCTCTTTCACCCTGCTGTCGAAGGCCGACTACCCCAACGAACTCAACATAATGCTGCCCTTCAGTTTAGTGAGCAACAACACTGCGGACGACGAGTTGCAGGTGATGCCCGCCTACTGGTGGATGTACAATATGTACGCCATTGCGCGCAACACCTCCAAATATCAGAAGCGCGACAAGCGGAAGCGCCGCATCCAGCACATTGAGTTCGAGACCTTCGCCCCCGACACGATGGAGGAGGCCATTGAAGCCCGCAAGCTCCTTGAAATCTGGACGGCCAAGGCCCTTCTGCGCTCCGAAAACCGCTATGACGAGTCCATCTCCCGCGACGAGCTCATCAACACAGGGCGGCAGCTATTGAACAATGATCCCAAAACAGCGAAGAAGCTGGAGGTTTTCGGCGAGGGTATGGAGCACGGCAAGCGCAGAGTGCGCATTCTCAAACCTTACGAATCCTACCACGCCTACGGCGATATGCTGCTTTACTATGGTGCGAAAAACATCGCCTTGTATCTGGATGCCCATCCCAAAGAGCGTATAGAGACCCTCTGCGAGAAACTCCGCAGCAAAGAGCAACGCGAGTGGATCAACCTCGGCGGGCAACTGGTGACCGGCGACGATGTGGAGAAACTACGCCGCGATATTAACAAAGGAGTCCTCAACACGTGGAACGACATCCATCAGCGATATAACGAGCTATGGGAGCAATATCCTGTGGAGAAGTTGCGCCACGCCTTCTCGTCGCTGCGGTTCCTCTATCTGGATCGTGCCGACACCTTGACCCCGGCCGTATGGAAAGAGATTTTGGAAAAGGCCTGCCAAGTGCAGCAGTTCATCTGCGACCAGGTCTATCTTTCCCGCAAGAAGGACTACGACAACCCCTTCCGCAACGCCACTTTCCGCAATGAGGAGGAGAAAATCGCCGTCATCGGCAAACTGGATGAAGTGAGCTTCGTCAAACAAATCCGGGAAGAGACGGAAAAGAACATCCAGTTGTTTAAGAAGTATATGTAATCATAAAAAACACACTATTATGCGAGTTATCATTGAAAAAAACTACGAGGAGATGTCGCGTTGGGCAGCCAACCACATCGTAAACAGAATCAATGCATTCAAACCCACGCAGAAGAATCCTTTCGTGTTGGGCCTCCCCACCGGGTCCACCCCCATCGGCACCTACCGTGAACTGGTGCGCCTGCATCAGGAGGGAAAGATCTCTTTCAAGAACGTGGTGACCTTCAATATGGACGAATATGTGCAAATTGCGGAAGACCACCCCGAGAGCTACCACAGCTTTATGTGGAACAACTTCTTCAAACACATCGACATTCCCAAGGACAATGTAAACATCCTGAACGGCAATGCCAAAAACCTGGAAAAGGAGTGCGCCCGCTATGAGGCGAAGATCCAGTCGTACGGCGGCATCGACCTCTTTATGGGCGGCATCGGCCCCGACGGGCACATCGCCTTCAACGAGCCGGGCTCGTCGCTGACCTCCCGCACGCGCGTGAAGACCTTGACCACGGACACCATCATCGCCAACTCCCGCTTCTTCGACAACGACGTGAACAAGGTGCCCAAGACCGCCCTCACTGTCGGTGTGGGCACTGTAATGGACGCGCGCGAGGTGATGATCCTGGCCAACGGGCACAACAAGGCCCGCGCCCTGGCGCACGCCATCGAGGGCGCCGTCAGCCAGATGTGGACCGTCAGCGTGCTGCAGATGCACCCGAAGGGCATCATCGTCTGCGACGATGCCGCCTGCGACGAACTCACCTACGGCACCGTCAAGTATTTCAAGGATATCGAGAAGGGGAACCTGTGAGGGGAACGGAAAATGCGCCCTTACGTCTAAAATCTTCCAAAAATCCAGATGGCACACCCGTGTCGTGGAGAAGTGTGGTTTTGTGCTTTTTCTGCAATTTGCAATTTTCTTTACTAAAACGGCAACTTTTATATCGAAAATTGTCGTTTTTATTGTTTTGATTTTTAACGAATTAAGTGTTTTTTCGCTCTTGATTCCTTTGCTTTGATTTTGTAATTTTGCAGATAAAAAATTATAAAATTCAGAGATGAAAAAAGACGAAACTAAACTTGTAAAAATTGAATCTATAGACACACTTTATCAGGATGCCTGTCAGATAATCGAAAATGCTCGCAGCAATGCCGTCAGTTTTACAGGACCTACCCAATTGCGAACACAGTGCGTTCGCAATTGAATTGGAGTCAATATCGAAGGTTGATTCAGATTGAGGACCCTGACAAACGGGATCATCTAACTCTCAACTGCTAACTGCTACTTCCTCACCACGCTCACGCCGCGGTCGAAGTTGATTATCATGAAATAGGTGTCCGCATTAAAAATTCTTTTTTTTAAAATTCCCAAAATTCAGAATTTTTATTATCTTTGCAAACTGTTGGAACGATGAACGTATCATTCGAAGATGTTGAATTAGAAAAACTTATAATTACTCATAAAAGCAAGAGGTACAAGAAATACACTCGAGACAAGAAATTCTTGTGGGCATTAGACCGCGTGTTTAATGATTTGCAGGGTGTTGCCAAATGCAGCGACTTAAAGCAGTTGAGTTATCTGCATTATGAGCAGCTCAAGAAAATAGGTTTGAGTTCAGTGAGGGTGATGAATGGTAGGGTGGAGCGGCTTTTGTTTAAGGAATTGGAGAATGGAATAAGAATATCAATCATAGAATTAGATGAAACACACTATGGACAACGATAGCAGAATCACAGGTTTCCGGGCGGTCCATCCCGGGGAAACCCTTGCCGAGGAACTGAAAGAGCGCGGTATCAAGCAGAAGGATCTGGCCAAGGCTATAGGCATCCAGCCAAGCCATCTGAACGAACTGATCAAGGGCAAGCGCAGTTTCACCACCGCAGTGGCGATGGCATTGGAGAAGGAATTGGGCATACCATACGATTTCTGGATGCGCCTGCAATACGGCTACGAGCACGACTGCCTTGTCATTGCCCAGCGAGAGGTGGAAGAGCAGCAGCGCACCCGACGCGAGCCACATCTTGTCAACAAGGTGGCATCAATCCTTTAGTATTGTCCCTCATAAGTCGAATAAAGGACGCCTTCTCGGTTGCCCTTTATTCATCATTCTTAATTCTTCCGCACCACAAACTTCACATCGCTGATTCCCGCCTTGGTCTCCACGTGTGCGAGGTAGGTGCCGGGGGCGAGGTTGCGAACGTTGAGGGTGCAGCGCACGTCGTTGACGGGGAGGAAGGTGAAAATGGCGCCCTTCATGTCGGCCACGGAAATGGAGATGATGGGGAATTCCTCACTGCTCTCGATGGTGATCCGCTCGGTGGCGGGGTTGGGCCACAGCCGCACCTCCGGCTTCGGCCTGTCATACGCGGGAATGCCCACATATGGCGTGGAGAATTCGGGATTATGGTAGAGGGCGATGACTGCACTTTTGCAACCTGTTGGACTGCCGCAAACAGATACGTTGTTAGAGAACGTTACGGAAGATTGGCATTCGCCTGAAATCGCCATATATCCTTGATTATTGACATACGTATTGCCGTAGCCAAACTGACTTGAGGAATATATGGTATCCGCCTGAATAAACAAACCGTCTTCTCTCCATTGGTAAAAAGCTTGGTTTATAAGATTTGCTATTGCATAGGCAAAGACTCTGTTGTGGAGAGCTGCCAGTCGAAACCCTGTTCCTGAATTGTTTGCCGGAACAATGCCATGGCTAACATAATGCCCCGTCATGGCATCATAGCTGACAAAAAATCCGATGTTGAGTTGGTTTTCCACCATTTGGCTTAACGGATGGCTCGGATCATCAAAATAAACGCTGCCCTGTGGTCCATAAGAACCCGCTCCTATCAAATACACATGTCCATTATTATAATAGCAACCAGCTCCTCTGCTATAGGCATGGTCAGGAAGATTAGGATTATGAGAACCGAGCGTATATATCTGGTTACACCAAAGGAGTTCCCCGTCCGCATTATATTTTAAGATAAAGGGCGTTATGTCCGAACTGTAATCCTGAATCGTTGCATAATGAGTACTATCCCAATATATGTGAACAGGGAATTGGGGAGGCACATTAAAGTAGATATCTTCATCAGGCATCATAAAATAGCCGGACAAGTAGAAGTTTCCATCCTCATCAACAGAAAAACCAGACAGATATGGTGTATATGGATTCATAGAGTCTCCTATCGAAAGTCCAATACCGTCCGAATGATCTATCAATTGTTTCGCATACAGCAATTCCCAATCCGGGGAGAACTTGTACATCATTATATTTATGAAAAAAATGCCTGGGACATCGCTTCCTTCAGGAAAATAAATATCATATTTCCTGTTGGTGTCGCCATCCACCACCAGGGTATATGGATTGGTGCTGGGACCGTCATAGTCTAATATAGTGAAAATGTATGTATTTCCCTGCGCATCAACATGAAAAGGAGAAATATTTAATTTCGCCTCGTCGCAAAGATATTCTTCTGCACGGATATTATTAGCGTATATTTTTCGACCGAAAGCTTGAACGAAATGGCTGTCCAACAGGTTTCCGTCCAAGTCAAAAGTGGCCAAATAGGACCATCGGCCAACCGTACGCGGAGGAACCCTTTGATCCTTTGGGATAGGCCGCACTTGAGAAGCGGTTATCAAGGTGTCGAGCCAATAGTGCCAAGCATTTTCATCGGAATAATAATCCACATCGGTCAGGCCCGCATTCCCCATGACATAAACTTTATTGTCTCTCACTTCCAACCAGTGGGGTATGCACCTGCTATCCCGACTGGTTTTCACCTCTTTATGCCACAACATATTGCCCATAGTGTCATATTTCATAATAAATGCGCTCCAGCTGGAATTGTAATAAACAGTTGGATTATTGAGGAAAAGGAACGTGTTACCGTCAAACGTCAGGTTTCCACCAAAAGTCCCCAACACATAAACATTCCCCTCATCGTCAAAATCGATGTTTTTTACAGTGTTAACATCGTAGTTGTTTGGGGGTGGTGTACTGCTCCAGCAATGCGCCCACTTCCACTCGCCTTGGGCGGAGGCGGATGTGCTGGCGAGAAGGAAAAATAGGGCTGACAGTAAAAATATTGTAAATCTCATTGTATTAGTAAAATAGAGGGGGGGGTAAAGACGGTTTGTCATATTCGCGATTTTAACATTATCCATTTTACAAGACGAATTTGCAGGAAAAATGTTGCACGGAAAATGATTTTTTTTCTCCAAGGATTGCGCGGGTTGGGAAGGGGGATCTTGGAAAAGCAAAGGGAAAGTGGCCATTTTTGCTGACAGCCTTCGACCTAAGAAAAAAGCCCGAATAAATCGGGCTATTTCTTGGAATTACCAGGACTGCACGCATTGGCAATTTTACGATAAAGACACTCCCTTTATCAACACGGCAAAAATACATTTTTTTATTATCAAAATACTATTTAAATTATTTTTCACAAAAGCAAACGAAGGAACTATAATCCGCGTGTGTCTATGCGAATAAAGCACTGGAAAGAGCGTTAGACTCAAAGATTCCACCCCTACCCCACGATCCCCGTCACCAATATGATAACCAAAGCGATCGGGGCTACATACCTTAACACGAAATAGTAGAGCTCAAAGGCGCGGGCCTTGATGGTGCCGCCGTTGGAGAGTTCGTCTTTAACCTCAGCCTTGGGCATAAACCATCCCAGGAATATGGTGAGCATCAATGCACCGATGGGCATCAAGTAGGAGGCCGTTATTTTGTCAAAAAGCTCGAAAATGGTGCTGTCGAAAATGGTCATATTCTTGAGCGGGCCGAAGGAGAGTGTGCAGAAAGCGCCGATAACGAAGACGACAAGGCTGCAAACCAGGGAGGCGCGCCGGCGCGTCCAGTGCAATTCCTCCACCGCGGCGGCCACCAATATCTCCAACAGCGAGATGGTGGAGGTGAGGGCCGCAATACCGAGCAGCAGGAAGAAGACCACCGCGAACACCACGCCACCCGGCATACTGTTGAACACGTTGGGCAACACAATATAGACCAGTTCAGGACCGCTGGCCGGATCCATACTGAAAGCGAACACAGCGGGGAAAATGACGATACCCGCCAAGATGGCCACCAACGAATCGCACACGGCAATCCAGACACTGGTGTTGAACAACTTGTCCTCCTTGCGAATATAAGAGCCGTAGGTGATCATCGCACCCATACCGATGCTCATAGAGAAGAACGACTGGCCGAGAGCGGAGAGGATGCAGCCGCCCGTGATTTTGCTGAAGTCGGGCTTGAAGAGGAACGAAAGACCCTCCTTGGCTCCGGCTCCGAGCGTGACAGAGCGCACGCACATCAGCAACAACAGGATGAAAAGCACGGGCATCAGGATTTTGGAGACCTTCTCGATACCCTTCTGCACGCCCATCATCACCACCAGGCCTGTGAGGGCGAGGAAGAGGAACTGGTTGCAGAGCGGCCAGAACGAGCCTTGCGTGAAGTCGGAGAAGATTTGCGTCACCCGGTCGGGGGTCTGTCCCGCCAACCGGCCTCCGGCCGCCAAGACAATGTAGTTGAGGGTCCAGCCGGCCACCACGCTGTAGAAAGCGTAAATGAGGAAAGCGCAGACAATGCCGAAGATGCCGACGAGCATCCAGCCCTTGTGTTTGGGACTGAGCACCCGGAAAGCGCCGACAACGTTGCGCTGGGCGCGGCGTCCGATGATGAACTCACTCATCATCAACGGAATGCCTATCAGCAGCACGAAGAAGACATATACCAAGAGGAAGGCGCCGCCGCCGTTACTGCCCAACATATAGGGGAAACGCCACACGTTGCCCAAGCCGACAGCGCCGCCGGCTGCCGCCAATATCGCACCGACATTGGAGGTAAAGCCTCTGTTGTTGTTTGTATCCATTCTTAAGTAGATATTAGTTTAGTAATCGCAAACCTTTTAGAATCTGCCACCGGCACCGCCGCCGCCGAAGCCGCCGCCACCGCCGAAGCCACCGAAGCCTCCTCCTCCAAAGCTGCCGCCGCCAAAACTGCCGCCGGAGCCGCCGTAGTTGCCGTACGGGAAGGGATCGATGAAGATGGTGCTGCCACTGCCGCCGGTGTAATGGCAACCGTGATCGCCATTGCTGGTGGTCTTTTTTCCGATCACATACATTACGGCGACAATGATGATGATGGCGACAATCAACCCGAAGAGCGAGCCGTTATCGTGGTCGTAAAGCCTGACTTCGGAGATCTCGCCCGCCGCAAGGGGCAGAATGTAGGCCAACGCCGAGTCGATAGCCGCCTTGTAGTGGCCCTGACTTAACTCGGGCACCATCTTTTTCTCAATGATGCGTTTGGCTATGGCGTCGGTGATCACCGGTTCCAGGTCATAGCCCACCGAGATATAGACATCCCCGTCGCCGTTGCCCGTGGAGGGCTTGATGAGGATGACCACACCGTTGCGCTTGTCCTCGGAACGCACGCCCCACCGATCGCCAATCTCGTATGCGAACTGCGCTGCCGTGTAGCGGCCCAGTTTTTCCACGGTAACCACACAGATGACATTGGTGGTGGTGTCGTTGAAGGCCACCAAACGCTGCTCCAGTTCCGCCACCTCCATACGCGTCATCACCTCCGCAAAGTCGTTGACCAGACGCGGGGGATTGGGCTTGTCGGGAATCGGGTCCAACAAGCCTTTGGCCGCGCCTGCAAGACAGAGCGCGGCAAAGAGGAAGCAAAACAGCAGTCTTTTCATCTAACTCCGATTAGTCGAAATTGAACTCCACTTCAGGAGCCTTGTCGGCGCCCTCAGCGGCCTTGAAGTAACCCTTCTTCTCGAAGTTGCAAACACCGGCCACAATGTTGTTCGGGAACTTGCGAATGTAGGAGTTGTAGTCCTGCACGGTTTCATTATATTTGTTGCGTTCCACCGAAATACGGTTCTCGGTGCCTTCCAACTGAGACTGCAGTTCCAAGAAATTCTGATTGGCCTTGAGCTCGGGATAGCGCTCAATGGTAACCAGGAGACGGCCCAAGGCAGAGCTGAGTTCGTCCTGGGCGGCCTGGAACTTCGCGATCGACTCTTCCGTAAGATTGGAGGGGTCTACTTGCACGGAAGTGGCCTTGGCGCGGGCGTTGATTACAGCCTCCAGTGTTTTCTTCTCAAAATCGGCAGCACCCTGCACGGCCTTCACCAAATTCGGAATAAGGTCGGCACGACGCTGATAGGCGTTTTCCACATTGGCCCAAGCCTGGGAACAGGTCTCCTCTTTGCTGACCATCTTGTTGTAAGGGCCGATGAATAAAGCAATCAAGGCGATCACGATAACGACCACCAAGACGAGTGTTTTAGATAATCCTTTCATTGTATTGAATTTTTGATGATGTTATAGATTCTATCGCAAGCGCCGATGTTGGCCTCCACATATTGGCGGCAAATGGCGCAGGTTTTGTCATAAAAATCGGGTTCCCCGTCAAAACGACAGATAATTTCCTCCATCTCCTCGGCTGTGCGGATGGAAAAAGCACCTTTCTGTTGTACCAATTCCACGGCTTCGTTGAACTTCCGGTACTCCGGGCCGAAGAAGAGAGGCACGCCAAAGACAGCAGCTTCGAGAATATTGTGCAGGCCCGTCTTGAAGGCCCCGCCCACATACGAGAGGGTGCTGTATTTATACACCTTGCTGAGCAGACCGATGGTGTTGAGCACCAGCACATCGTACTCTGCCAGATTCTTGCCTTCCATCTCGCTGTATTTCACCACCTTGAAGTTGCTGAAGCATTGCGCCGTCTCTTCCGTGCGGTGCAGCTCGTGCGGGGCCACAATCATCTTGTACCCTTGCAGATGAGAGAGCACCGTGGCCAGCACCTGCTCGTCGGGGGCCCAGGTGCTGCCGGCTACAACGAGCCTGCTGTCGCCACGGAAGGCCTCCACAAATTCGAGGGTATAGGGTTGGCTGGCGATGGTGTGCACGCGGTCAAAACGGGTGTCGCCACACACCACGCACTGCCGGATGCCGATGCCCTCCAGCAGGCGGGCCGACGCCTCGTTCTGCACAAAGAAGCCGCTGGAGTGGCGCAACTGGCTCGCGAACCAGCGCCCCACAGGTTTGAAGAGATATTGCGTGGGACGGAAGATGGCACAGATGTGATAAAATGGTATCTTCCTGTGTTTTAGTTCTATAAGATAGTTGTACCAATACTCGTACTTCACAAACACCGCGTCCTGCGGATTAACAATGTCCAAAAATCTACGCACATTGCGGGAAAAGTCCATCGGCAGGTAGAAGACATAGTCGGGCAGGGTGTCGTTTTTGCGCACCTCATAGCCCGAGGGCGAGAAGAAAGTGGCCAGCACCTTCACATCGGGGCGTTCCTTTTTGATGCGCTCGATGAGCGGGCGCGCCTGCTCGTACTCGCCGAGAGAGGCGCTGTGCACCCACACCGGCCGCGGCTGCCCCGCAAAAGCGGCCGACAGACGCGCAAACTCCCCCTTCCGCCCCTGCTGCCATAACCGGGACTTCTTTTGGAAAAGGGCCGCAATGGCAATGGCGATGCGGTAGAAGAAAATGCCGATGGTGTAGAGTAGGCGCATACCTTAGTTGTAGTAAAATGTAGTCACTGACTTCTTTTCATACAGCGGGATGTTCCAGCCTATCTTGAGGCCGACAAGTCCGCTGAACTTGCTTTTCATATTGGCGGTCGGGCCCTCCGGGAAAACATAGTTGCGGTTAGGCTTCGTCCATATCTCATAAAACTCTATGCCGCCGTAAAAGTTGAGGATTCTGTTTTTCTGGATGAACAAATAACCGATGAACTGGTTCATCGCGAAACCGGCAGAGCGGTGGTCGTATAGTTTCTTGTAATCATCCATCAGCTGGGGCACCTGGTTGTCGTAGTCGTTGATGCGGATTTTGTGGCCGAAGTAGCCAGCACCGAAGCGGATCCAGATGCCGGAGTTTTTCCAGCGGTTCACGGGAATCACCTTGCCGACGCTCGGACCCACGTACCAGTAGCGGCCCTCGAAGTAGAGTTGCGATTCGAGGCCGTTGCCGTCGAGGATGAGGTATTCGCCGCCCACCTCGTTGACCATATCGCCCAGGAAAGAGGCGCTCTTGTCGCGCAGGTTGCTGCCGAACATATAGCTGAAACTGAGGTCAAACGTCCAATTCTTTTTGGTCTTGGCGGTGAAATTGGCGCCGAGGGCCAGGTTGGCCTTGAAGGTCTGTTTGAGAGCCCCCATCGGGAGTTGGCCCGAGAGACTGGGGCCAAGCCAAAGCATTGTGGCAGGCGTGTCCACATAATCTTTGCTCGAGAAGTCGGTGCGGTACGACTGTGCCGACAGGGTCAGCGCCGACAGGCAACAGAGTAATATCAGGGTAAGTGTTCTTTTCATTTTCCGTAGCGTATAAAACGGGGCAAAAATACGAAAAATAGTGATGTCGTCACTTCTTTCCTTTCACCAACTGTCCACAGGCGGCGGCAATGTCCTGTCCCTTGCTTTGTCGCACATTGACCACCATATTGCGGTCCTTGAGGTACTGGATAAACTCCTCGCGCTGGTTGGGATAGGAGCGGTGGTAGAGGCCACCCTCGGTCTCATTATACTCTATAATATTGATTTTCACAGGGAACGGACGGCAATAGCGGGCCAACTTTTCGGCTGCCTGCAAAGAGTCGTTGATCTTGCTCAACAGGATATACTCGAAGGTAATGCGCTGACCCGTCTTCTGATGGAAATTGAGCAGGGCAGCTTGCAGGTCGTGGAGGCTGTTGTGTTCCGTGACGGGCATAATAACCTCGCGCACAGCAGGTTCTGCACTATGGAGGGAGACCGCCAGCCCGCAGGCAAACTTGCGGTCGGCGAGGGCCTTGATGCCCTTCACCACGCCAGCCGTGGAGAGGGTGATGCGCGTGGGCGACAGGCCAAAGCCATCAGGAGCGGTGAGCTTGTCGATGGCCGTCATCACATTGTCGAAGTTGAGCAGCGGCTCGCCCATCCCCATAAACACGATGTTGGTGATGGTGTTGCCGTACAACTCCTGGGCGCGCCGGTTCATCAGCACGTACTCATCCACAATCTCGGCAAAGTGCAGGTTGCGCACAAAGCCCATCGTGCCGGTGGCGCAGAACGTGCAGCGCAGCGGACAGCCCACCTGGGAGGAGACGCAGGCGGTGACGCGATCGCCGGAGGGGATGAGCACGCCCTCCACCATACGGTCGTCGTGCAGGCGGAAGGCGAATTTCGCGGACTTGTCGCGGCTCTGCACCTCCTGGTCTATCACGGCCCTTTGGAAGGTGAAGTGCTCGGCCAGCTGCGCGCGCAGGGCCAGCGAAAGGTCGGTCATCTCATCGTAGCTGCCGGCCCCTTTTTTCCAGAGCCAGGTCCACACCTGCTTGGCCCTGAATTTTTTTTCATTGATGGAGAAGATAAACTGCTCGAGTTCTTCGTAGGTAAGAGTGCGTATATCGGTCATAATCAGTTATTTTTCTTGTGCAGTATGTTTAAGAATGAGGTTCACGTCAGGGTATTTCCGGGCGATGTGCTGTGCGGTACGCTCGGCGAAGAATACAGAGCGGTGCTGACCGCCGGTGCAGCCGAAGCTGACCATCAGGTGGTCGAAGTGGCGCGACAGGTAGTTGTCGATGGCCGCGTCCACCAGGGCGAACACGTGGTTTTCAAAGTCGTGCACCTCGGGATAGGCCAGCAGGTACTCTTGCACGCAGGAGTCGCGGCCGGTGAAGGCCCGGTACTGGGGCTCGCGCCCCGGGTTGGGCAAGGCGCGGCAGTCGAAGACAAAACCGCCGCCGTTGGGCGAGGGGTCCTGCGGGATGGCGGCGCGGTAGGAGAAGCTTTGCACCCGCACGGTCAGTTGCGTGCCGGGCTGGTAGGGCTTCACAAAGTCGGAGGCGATGAGCGCCCGGAGCACGCGCGTGAGCTCGGGCAACGCCACCGGCAACTCGTAATGGTCCAGCAACCCCTCCAGGTTCTTGACCGCGAAGGGAATGCTCTGCAGGAAGTGCGACTTCCGCTCGAAATAACCGCGATAGCCATATGCGCCCATCGCCTGCTGGATGCGAATGAGCACAAATCCTTGGAAATAGGAAACAAACGCCTTCCGGTCAACGGGCATCCGCTCTGAAAGGGCATCGAGATAGACGTTGAGCAGGTGTTCGCGCAGGTCGGGCGACAGGTCGGCCCGCACTTGGTAGAGCAGTGAGGCGAGGTCGTACTGCAAGGCCCCCTTGCGGCCTCCCTGGTAGTCGATGAAATAGACCTCCCCCTCCTTGAGCATAATGTTGCGCGACTGGAAATCGCGGTAGAGGAAGTAGTCGCTGTCGGCGGTCAGCAGGTAGTCCATCAGGGTGTTGTAGTCGTCCTCCAGCTTCTGCTCGTTGAAGGGGACGTTGGTGAGTTTCAGGAAAAAGTACTTGAAATAGTTGAGGTCCCATTGCATCGACTGGCGGTCGAAGGCGGCGCGGGGGTAGGCCACGGAGAAGTCGAGGCCCTCTTTGCCAGAGAGTTGGAGGGCGGGCAGGGCGCGCACGGCCTTCTCATAGTAGGCAATTGTCTCCGGCGCCGGCCCCTTTTCGGTCCTGTTGGCGAAGAGATGGTCATAAAGCGTGAGATTGCCGAGGTCGTTTTGCAAATAGTGCAGTTCATCCTCCGCGACGGCCAGCAGCGTGGGCACGGGAAAGCCCTTCGAGGAGAAGAAGCGGGTATAGGCAAAGAAGGCGCGGTTTTCGTCCAGGTCGTCGTTGTAAGCTCCGATGAGGGTGGTGTCATCCTGGAGGGTAATACGGTAATAGGCGCGGTGCGAGCCCGACTTGGGCAGGGCCACGACAGCGGTCACGGATTGGCCCGAGAAGGTCTGGGCCAACCTGCTGAGAATCTCTTGTGTACAGTTAGGGGCAATGTTTTCCATAGGCAATGATTAGGCGGTGCAAAGATACACAATGATTTTGAAAAAAAAAGGAGAGCCGTTCAGCTCTCCTTTTATATAATATATTGTATAGGGTTTATTCGACAATGAACTTGCGGATAACCTTGCCGTTCTCGTTCTGCAAGTGGAGGAAGTAGAAGCCCTTGGCGAGGTTGCGGACACCAATCTGGTGGGTCTCGTTGCCGCCGCCGAAGCTGATCTGCTCGCTATAGACGGTCTTGCCAGTCATATCAACCACTGCAGCGTTGAACACCTGAGCCTGGTCGCCTTCGATGTTGACGTTGACATAGTTGGTGGCAGGGTTCGGATAGAGGGTGACATTGGCGATATTGTCGTGGTTGTCGATACCGGCGAGTTTCCAGAATTCAAGTTCGAAGCCCGTGCCTTCGAGCCAGTTGTCGGTGGCGAATTTCACCGTCACACGGCTGGCGTCCACATAGAGCGGACCAGTAGGAGGATTGGTGGCGTCGAAACGAGCCAGCACCGGATTCTCCGCATTGGAAGAGGTGTTATAGATTTCAACAAAATCACCAGCCTTGAGGTCGAACTTCATAAAGTTGAAGGCATAGCCGGCAGCCTGAGGCACGCGGAGTTGCCAAGAGCAGGTGCGAACCGGACGATAGAGGTTGTCGTTGTTCTGTTCGTTGTTGGGTTTGTCGGTGAAAACACCGTGCCACTGGTCGCTGGTGATAGGTGCGGAGACCTGGGCGCAAGCATCGGTGCTGATGGCGGTGGCCTCATATTTCAGAACAAAACCATAGTCGGTTTCATCATCGCCATTGGTGGTGAAAACCACAAGCACGCTGTCGGCGTTGACCGTCACAGCTGCAGGAAGGGGTTGGCCTTGGAAATCGCCGTTGACAGCTCCGGAAACACTGGGAACAACAGAGCAAGCGGCCATCAGGTAGTCGCCTTCATAATTTTGGAGCACGGGGCTGTTGGGGGTGCCGCCGTTATAGATCGTCACCTTGTCACCGGCTTTGGTTTTGAGTTTGGAGAACTGCAGGGAGTATTTCGTGGCGCCCGGGGTGGCGATAACCCAAGAACGGTTGGTGTTGGGCTGATACTTCTGGTTGCCGGCACCGTCGCTGATGGTACCCTTGGATGCGGTGATGCGCACATCGCCGGAGGTGGGTTTCACGATGTCCTCGTCATTGGGAGCCAGCATCGTGATCATAGATTCGGAATTCTCGTGGTTGAAGTTCCCGTAGGAGGAGGTGTTCAAGTTCTTGATGGAGTAGAAACCGTTGCTGCTGCCAGCCCAACCCCAGTTGACGTGGAAATAGTGATGTCCAACGCCAGCCGTATCGGGGATGGTGGTGTAGCCATCCATAATCCAGGCGTGGCCACCAGCTGAAACATTGGAACCGGAGAAGAAAATAGGACGACGAGCGTCGAGCTCAGCCTTAGCCATATTTTCCCAAGTGGTCTGGTTACCACCCTGATCGGTGACGTCGGTGTAATTGTGGAACTGAGCCCCTTCAGGGAAGCGGAAGTTGGAATGCAAGGCATCGATAGCGTATTCAGACTGGGAACCAGAGCCATCGTGACCGTAGCTCATATGAACGGAAACGCCGGCGTTGTAAATCAACTTGGACAACTCGCCGTTGTATTCGGTCAACATATCGGTCATAGCGTCATAGTTGTAGGTCTGGGCAGAGAAATTGACCACCTGGGCAGGATAGGTGTAGAAAAGTTCACCGTCCTCATACTCTCTGGGGATGTAAGCCACACCACCGAAACCGGAGCTGGGGTAACGGTAGTAGTAGAGGATGTTGGCCATCGTGAGGGCCACACAACCCACCGGCGTGCGGTAGTCCATAGAAGACTCCGGCACAGAACTGACCGGGCAGTAGGTGTTATAATAGGTCTCCTGAGTCCAGAGGGTGGTCACGAGAGGCTCCACACAAGGAGCGCCCTTGCCGCCCTTCTGGGCAGACACCTGGAAATCAGCAGCACCGTATTTGTTCCACAGCTGGGCGTCTGTAGTGGCCGTTTCAGGATGCTCGACCAAATAGGTGAGTTGTTTTTTGTATTTGTCACAATACAAGTCTGCGCCCGTGCCTTTCTCGAAGTTGCTTTCGAGAGAGTAGGCCAAAACGGGAGTGGCCAGATCCGTGGCGGATACGATCATAAAGCCCTTGTCACCCACTTGGAAGCGGTAGAAGAGGGGGGTGCCGTCTTCAGCGTACTCCGTATAAGCGAGCGTCATAGAAAGCCCTTTGGTATCCAGTGCGCCGATTCTTTCAGCAAGGAAGTTGCGAGATGCGTTCATTGCATTCTCAACAGACACCTGATGTTGCGCATAACCCAACACAACCAGTGCGAGCAGTGCAAAAGAGAGGATAAATTTTTTCATATTATACGTTTTTGATTATTAATTATCTGCGGTTTTCAAAAAGTTGCCAAAAATACAAAAAAAATCAAATTGGGCACTTCCTTTTGTATATTTTGTAAAATATTGTGATTGTTTAACTTATCGTTTCGCAATTCTTACAACAGGGCAATCTCCACGCCCTCTTTGTCCGTCACGCGGCCAATAACACTGGCCTTTTCGCCCAACGATTGGAAGAGGGAGATGGTCTTGTCGGCATCGTCAGGATGCACCACGAGCACCATACCGACACCCATATTGAAGATGTTGAACATCTCGCGGTGGTCCACCTTGCCATATTTTTCAAGGAAGGGGAAGATGGGAGGCATTTCCCAGGAGCCCTCCTGCACGAAGATGCCCTGACCGGGCTGGAGCACGCGGGGAATGTTCTCATCGAAGCCGCCGCCGGTGATGTGGCAGATGGCGTGGATGTCCACCTGTTCCAGCACCTGCAACACAGGCTTGACGTAGATGCGGGTGGGCGTCAGCAGCACGTTGCCGAGCGTGTCGGGAAGTCCCTCGTACTGCTTGTTCAGGTCGAGCTGGTTGTCCTTGAAGACAATCTTGCGCACCAGGGAGAAGCCGTTGGAGTGCACGCCGGAGGAGGCAAGCCCGATGAGCAGGTCGCCCGTGCGCACCTTGGAGCCGTCGATGAGCTTGGACTTCTCCACGGCGCCGACGGTAAACCCGGCGATGTCATACTCATCCTCACTGTACATATCGGGCATCTCGGCGGTCTCGCCACCGATGAGGGCGCAATTGGACATCACGCAGCCGTCGGCGACACCCTTCACGATAGCCTCGATCTTGGCGGGCTCGTTCTTGCCCACCGCGATGTAGTCGAGGAAAAAGAGCGGCGCGGCGCCCTGGGCGAGCACGTCATTGACGCACATTGCCACGGCATCCTGGCCGATGGTGTCGTGCTTGTCCATCATAAAGGCGATTTTGAGCTTGGTGCCCACGCCGTCGGTGCCGCTCACGAGGACCGGCTCCTTGTAGTTCAGCGAGGCAAGGTCGAACATACCGCCGAAACTGCCAATGTTGCCCATCATTCCGGGACGGTTGGTGGCGGCGATGTGTTTCTTGATTCTCTTGACGGATTCATAGCCGGCTTCCAGTCTCACACCGGCCTCTTCGTATGATTTTGCCATTTTTATCGGGTTTGTTTATGAATGCATTATTCGGAAAAAAATAGGGCCTTAGAGGATGAGCATCGCGTCCCCGTAGGTCAGGAATCTGTATTTCTCGGCCACGGCCTCCTTGTAGGCGCGCATCACGAACTCGTAACCGCCGAAAGCGGCCACCATCATCAGCATCGAACTCTGGGAGGCGTGGAAGTTGGTGATCATCGCATTGCCCACCATAAAGCGATAGGGCGGGTAGATGAACTTGTTGGTCCACATATCCTCCTTGCCGTTCATCTCGGTGGTCTTGACGTGCCCGTTCACATAGACGGAAGACTCGAGGGCCTTCATCGTTGTGGTGCCGACCACCACAATGCGGTGACCTGCATCCTTGGCCTTGTTGATGGTGTCGGCCACGTCGGCGCGGATGATCATCCGCTCGGAGTCGGCTTTGTGCTTGGAGAGGTCCTCGACATCGATGTCGGTAAAGTTGCTGAGGCCGGCGTGGAGGGTGACGCAGGTGGTCTCGATGCCCTTGATGTCCATCCGCTTGAGCAGTTCGCGGCTGAAGTGGAAGCCGGCGGCGGGAGCCACCACAGCGCCCTCTTCAGTGGCGTAGATGGTCTGATAGTCGTTGGCGTCCTCGGGCTCGATGTCGCGGAGGCGCTGGATATCTTCGGGCACGGGCGTGGTACCGATGTCCATCAGCTTGCGCTTGAAAGCGTCGTGATCGCCGTCGAAGAGGAACCTCAGCGTACGGCCACGGGAGGTGGTGTTGTCGATCACCTCGGCCACGAGGCTGTCGTCCTCGCAGAAGCAGAGCTTGTTGCCGATACGGATTTTGCGGGCCGGATCGACCAGCACGTCCCAAAGACGGGTTTCGGGATCCAACTCGCGCAGCAGGAAGACGCGGATCTTGGCGCGGGTCTGCTCCTTCTCACCATACAGCAGGGCGGGGAACACGCGCGTGTTGTTCATCACGAACAAATCGCCTTCGTCAAAATAGTCGATGACATCCTTGAAAAGCTTGTGCTCAATGGTCTGGGTCTTGCGGTCAAGCACCATCAGACGGGCTTCGTCCCGCTCGGCAGCGGGGTGCAGGGCTATCAGTTCCTGCGGAAGATAATACTTGAATTCTGATAATTTCATTGTTAAAAAATTGGCGTGCAAAGATACAACAAAAATCCGCCTTTGTCAAGTCTTTTTTTTCCACAAAGCGGACAGGGCCGGTTACTCTTTTCTCAGGCGGCGGTGGTTGAGGAAGCGGTTTTCCTGGCTGATGGCGCGCAGACGCTCCATCGTGGGCTGAGAGAAGAAGGATTCGGAGACTTTTTCTTCCAGATAATCCACTGCCAAATCGTTGGGGTGGCAGAGGTCCTTGGCATAGAAACGGTAGTCGCGGAGGTCGTCCACCAAATACTCGTAAGCGGGGAAATAGAAGGTGCTTTCATTGTCCACCAGCCGCTCCTCGGCCAGCAGGAGGACGGCCTTGCTGAGGGTGTTCTCGTGCATTCCGTCGCCGGCGTGGCGCACCGGGCTCACCGTGAAGACCACCTTGATGTCGGGACGCACCTCGCGCACCAGCCGGAGCGTTTCGTTCCATAAGGAGACGATTTTCTTCACATCCAGACGGATGCGCTCGAACTGGTAGTTGGGAATCTTGTGGCAGTTGGAGACAATGAGGTCGCGGGGAATGTACTTGTAGCAGAAGGCCGTGCCAAAGGTCACGAAGAGCACATCCGTCTCCTGGAAGAAACGGGAGGCCTTTTCCAGCTGCTCGTCTATGTTCCGCTCAAACTCCTCGAAATTCTCCCGGGAGAACCTTCCGTGGTGGGCAAAACTGACCCAGAGGTCGCGGGTTTTCAGAAAATAGCGGTCCTTGTCGAACGACTCGGGGCGGATGAGCATCCGCAGGGCGTGGTCTATCGACACCGGGTTGAACAACACGCCAAAGGGGTTGGAGCAAACCTGGAAACGGTGCCGGTAGAAGAATCCCCCGATATTGTCGGAAAAGCAGGAACCGAGCAGCATAATCTTGCTGTCGTAGTTGATTTCAAAGGGGAATTCAGGGGCGGGAATATTAGTACGAAATATCATATTATCAACTATTTGGGAATGATCAACTTGGCAAATTTAAGCAACAGGACCTTGGGGCCGACGGTGTCGAAAAGCACTTTGGCCTTGGCGTCGGGGCCAACGCCTTCCACCTCTTCCACGCCGCCGTAGCCGAACTTGCTGTGATAGACGCGCACGCCGGGCTGTATTTGGCTGAAGTCGGCCACATCGCCCACCTGGTCGAGGCGCACCTCGCCCGAGGTCTTGACCTGCGGCTTGGCGGGCGCGGCGGGGCGCGATGTCCGCGCGGGGGCCGATGACGTGGAGCCGCCCCTGAATCCGCGGGGCCTCCACTCCTCCTCCCGACTGGGGCGCGAGAAGACTCCCCCACCCCGTGACGCCTTCTTGGTCACGTTCAGATACTGCTCGGGAATCTCTTCCAGAAAACGGCTCTCCTCGCAGAACTGCAGGGAACCGAAGCGGTAGCGTGTCTCCGCACTGGTGAGCGTCACCTGCTTGCGGGCACGCGTCAGCGCCACATAGAACAGCCGGCGCTCCTCCTCCATCTCCTGCCGCGAATTGAGGCACATCGACGAAGGGAAAAGGTTCTCCTCCATACCCGTGATGAAGACGTAGTCAAACTCCAGCCCCTTGGCGGAGTGGATGGTCATCAACTTCACGCGGTCGGCGTCCTCCTCGGCCTTGTTCTCCTCCTCGTCGCTCAACAGGGCGATAGACTCCATAAAGTGGTCCAAAGAGGGGAAGTACTCCTCAATCAGTTCGCCCGTGCGCTCGTCGATGCTGCTCTCGGGTTCCTTTTCGGTGAAGCCCTTGATGGCGTCGAGGAGCTCTTCAAGATGGTCCACGCGCTCCTTCTCGTCCGTGTTGTCCTTGAGCATCTTGAGGATGCCGCTCTTGAGGGCGATATGCTTGCCGAGTTCGTAAGCATCGGTGGTGCGCAACTGGGCGGTAAAGCCCTTGATCATATCGGCAAACTCGACCACCTTGTTGGCTGTGGCGCCGAGGGAAAGGTTGTACTGGGCGGGGTCGCAGACCACATCCCAGAAATGGACGTTGTTCTCCTGCGCGGCAGTGGCGATGCGCGCCACCGTGGTGTCACCAATACCACGCATCGGGTAGTTGATGACACGACGCAGCGACTCTTCGTCGTAATGATTGACGGTGAGGCGGAAATAAGCCAGCAAGTCTTTGATTTCCTTGCGTTTGTAGAAAGAAAGACCGCCGTAAATCTTATAGGGGATGTTGCGTTTCACCAAGGCCTCCTCCAGGGTTCTCGACTGTATGTTGGTGCGATAGAGGATGGCGAACTGCCGGTTGTCGGCGTGCTCGTTCATCTTGGTCTCGAAGATGGCGTTGGCCACAGTGACCGCCTCGTCGGTGTCGCTATTGGAGTGGATGAGCTGGATGCGGGCACCCTTCTCGTTACTGGTCCACACCTCCTTGGGCATCTGGTCTTTGTTGTTCTTGATGATAGCGTTGGCGGCGTTGACGATATTCTGGGTGGAGCGGTAGTTCTGTTCGAGTTTATAGATGCGGGCGAGCGGAAAGTCGCGGCGGAAGTTGAGAATATTCTGGATGTCGGCGCCGCGGAAACCGTAGATGCTCTGCGCGTCGTCGCCGACCACACAGAGGTTCTGATGGGCGGCCGCCAGTTTCTTGACGATAAGATACTGGGCAAAGTTGGTATCCTGGTACTCGTCCACAAGGATGTAGTTGTAGCGATTCTGATATTTGTAGAGCATATCGGGAAAATCGCGCAGCAGGACGTTCATAAAGTAAAGCAGGTCATCGAAGTCCATCGCGTCGGCGTTACGCAGGCGGGCGTTGTAGCGGGCAAATATCTGAGCAATATGCGGTTTGCCCGAAGCGGCGTCCTGCGTCGTGATGTCGTGGTTGTCGGCATACTCCTGAGCCGAGAGGAGGTTTGACTTGGCCATCGAGATGCGGTTGAGGATATGGTTGGGGGCATAGACCTTCGGATCGAGGTTCATCTCCTTCACAATACTCTTTATCAACGACTTGGAGTCGTCGGTATCATAGACAGTCAGGTTATGGGTAAAGCCAAGTTTGTCGGACTCGGCGCGAAGGATGCGGTAAAAGACAGAGTGGAAAGTGCCCATTGTGACGGCCTTGGCCATATCACCGCCCACGAGGGAGATGATACGGGCGCGCATCTCGGCGGCGGCCTTGTTGGTGAAGGTGAGGGCCAGGATGCGGTAGGGGTTGACGCCGTGCGCGAGCATATAGGCGATGCGGTAGGTCAGCACACGCGTCTTCCCGGAGCCGGCGCCCGCCAATACCATTATAGGTCCATCTATCTGCTTTACAGCAAGTTGCTGTTGTTCATTCAAATCTGATAATATCTTTTCGTCGTTCGTCATCGTCTCTTTTTAAAAGGGCGCAAAATTACGAATTTTTCGGTCTGTTTCCTTGTTAATATCTTGTTAATATTTTATTTTCGATTGAAAAATATAAATTAAATAATTTTTATATTTTTGCAGCGCATTGTTTAGTGAAAGGTAACCGGTAAGTCCCACCCAATAAAAACCTTAAACAATCCGTCCCACCTATCATTTGGCAATTACTTTGAAAAAATCCGGTTACCTTTTTTCATATTCCATTAATAAATAATTAGGAGAATGGAGCGGGGTGTGGCAATCACTATTTTTTGTACTTTTGCGCCCTCTAAAATTAAATATAAAATCAATGTATAGAACTCATACTTGTGGCGAGTTGCGGCTCGCCGATGTGCAGAAAGAGGTCACCCTTTGCGGGTGGATCCAGAAAGTGCGCCATCTTGGCGGAATGATATTCATAGACCTGCGCGACCGTTACGGCATCACGCAGTTGGCCTTCAACCACGAACAGCGCCCCGCCCTGTGCGAGCAGGTGGAGAAGATGGGCCGCGAGTGGGTGATTCAGGCCACCGGCAAGGTCATCGAGCGCTACAGTAAGAACAACAACATCCCCACCGGCGAGATCGAAATCGACGTGGAGAAGGTGACGGTGCTCAACGAGTCCATCACCCCGCCCTTCACCATCGAGGACGTCTCCGACGGCGGCGACGAGCTGCGGATGAAGTACCGTTACCTTGACATCCGCCGCACGCCCGTGAAGAACAACCTCATCTTCCGCCACCGGTTAGGGCTGGAAATCCGCAAGTACCTCAGCGAGCAGGGCTTCCTCGAAATCGAGACCCCCTTCCTCGTGAACAGCACCCCCGAGGGCGCCCGCGACTTCCTCGTGCCCTCCCGTATGAACCCCGGCGAGTTCTACGCCCTCCCGCAGTCGCCCCAAACCCTCAAGCAGCTGCTGATGATCTCCGGTATGGACCGCTATTTCCAGATTGTGCGCTGCTTCCGCGACGAGGACCTGCGCGCCGACCGCCAGCCCGAGTTCACCCAGATCGACTGCGAGATGTCGTTCATCGAACAGGAGGACATTCTCAACCTCTTCGAGGGCCTGGTGAAGCATATCTTCAAAACATTCAAGAACATAGAGCTCCAGCCCATTGAACGCATCACCTGGGCTGACGCGATGAAATACTACGGCTCCGACAAGCCCGACGCCCGTTTCGGGATGCGATTCGTGGAACTCAACGACCTGCTGCAGCACAAGGATTTCAAGGTCTTCAACGAGGCCGAACTCGTGGCAGGCATCAAGGTGGACGGCTGCGGCAACTACTCCCGCAAGCAGCTCGACGGCCTCGTGGAGTTCGTCAAGAGCCCGCACGTGGGCGCCGGCGGACTGGTCTATATCCTCTGCAACGCCGACGGCACCTTCAAGTCTTCTGTGGACAAGTTCTACGACCAGGAGGACCTCAAGGCCGTGGCGGCCCGTTGCGAAGCAAAGCCCGGCGACCTCATCCTCATTATGTCAGGTAAGGCAATGAAGACCCGCACGCAGCTGGGCGCCCTCCGTCTGGAAATGGGCAACCGTCTCGGCCTGTGCAAGGCCGGCGAGTACAAAGTGCTCTGGGTCATCGACTTCCCGCTGCTGGAATGGGACGAGGAGACGCAACGTTTCTACGCAATGCACCACCCCTTCACCGCTCCCAAGCCCGAGCACGAGGGAATGCTGGAGAGCAACCCCGGCGCCGTGAACGCCAACGCCTACGACCTGGTCATCAACGGCTCCGAAATCGGCGGCGGCTCCATCCGTATCCACAACCCCGAGTTGCAGAAACGGATGTTCAAAGCCCTGAACTTCACGGAAGAGCAGGCACAGAGCCAGTTCGGCTTCCTCATCGATGCCTTCCGCTTCGGCGCTCCCCCTCACGGCGGCATCGCCTTCGGCTTCGACCGTCTGTGCGCCGTGCTTTCCGACTGCGACAGCATCCGCGACTTCATCGCCTTCCCAAAGAACAACGCCGGCCGCGACACGATGCTACCAGCCCCCACCCCCATCGCCCAAGCCCAGCTGGACGAATTGAACATCGACATCAAAAAACCTCAATAATCGCATAATCGGTACAAAATGCAAAACAACGATCAATACAATTCCTTCAGCCTGGTGAAGTTCGTGTGGAAGTGGCGCAGATGGCTGCTCATCATCGGCTTGGCCACCGCCATCCTCTCCCTGCTTTGCACCTATCTGGTCGCCCCGCGCTACAAGTCCACGGCTGTCATCTACGCCCCGCGCACCAACTCGATGTCGAAGATTCTCCTCAACAAGGAGAACTACAACGAGCGTCTGGAGGTGAAGGCCTACGCCCTGCAAGAGGAGACCGAGCAGATGATGCAAATCCTCAACGCGCTGGAAATCAAAGACTCTCTGATATCGCGCTTCAAGTTGGCCGAGCATTACGACATCAATCCCGACTCCAAAGGGGCGGAGACGAAGTTGTACAAAACTCTCACCAACAACCTCACCTTCAAGCGCACCGAGTTCGGGGCCATCTCCATCACGGTGTCGGACGAGGACCCGCAGATTGCCTGTGATATGGCCGACTACATCCTGAGTCTGGTGGATACGGTGAAGAACCGCACCGAGCGCGAGCGCGCTGCGGCGGCTTATTACGCCCTGAAGCGCCAAGTGGACTCCGTCAACAAGGAGATTGCGCGCATTGACGACTCCATCCAGGTTTGTATGGAGAACGGTGTCTTCGAGCTCAAGGAGCAGACCAACCGCGTGATGCAGCAGTGGGCCATCGCCGTGGCCCAGGGCAACCAGGCCGCCATCAGCCGCCTCGAAAACGAGCAGAAAAAGCTGGCCGAATGGGGACCGCGCCTCGACGCTTGGCACGACCTGCAGTACAACTTCCGCGAATACCAGTCGCTCTGCAAGGAGAAGATGATGAGCGCCCAACTCGATATGCAGGGCTCGATGCCCGTGAAGTTCGTGGTGGACCGTCCCATCCCCGCCGACAAGAAATACTTCCCCAAGCGCTCTGTCATTATGATTGTCTCCACCTTCTGCGTGCTGGCAATTTCCCTCATCGTGTTATTAATGATCGAAAAAATTGAAGAGAAGCCTTCCGTCAAGCCTGAAGAGAGTGTTGACTAAACTGACGGGGCGGCAGTGGGCGATGCTGCTGACTGCCATTTTCCTCATCCTGGTCAACTGCGCCGCCATTGTCAAGGAACTCCCTGTGATTCCCTTGCTTACGGGCGTCGTGGTTTTGGCGTACCTGCTTATTTTCCACGTCGATTGGGTGATGTACCTGATGGCTTTCCTCACCCCCTTGTCCATCGTCCTGGAGTTCAAGGACTACAAGTTAGGGCTCTCCTTCCCGGGCGAGATTGTGATGATTGCCGTCACTTTCCTGTTCCTGTGCCGCTTGCTGTACGACCTGAGTATGGACCGCAAGCTGCTGCGCCATCCTGTTTCCATCGCCCTGTATGTCTACCTGGGCTGGATGCTTTTGACCTGCATCACCAGCGAGATACCGATGGTGTCGTTCAAGTTCTGGCTGTCGAAGATATGGTTCACCACCTCGAGCTACTGGATGGTCATCCAGCTCATCAAGGACGACTACCGGAACCTGGTGCGCTATTTCAACTGCTATGCGGTGGCGTTGGCCATTGTGGTGCTCATCACCACCTACAAGCACGCTTTGAGCGGCTTTGACGAGAAATACGGGCACTGGGTGATGGACCCCTTTTACAACGACCACACCGCCTATGGTGCGGTGCTGGCCTTTTTCCTGCCCATCTCGACCTGTTGCTTCTTCCTGCCTGGCAACAACGTGTTCCAGAAGCTGTTCTACGCCGGACTCACGGGCATTTTCCTGATGGGTTTCTACCTCTCCTTCAGCCGTGCCGCCTGGATTAGTCTGATGGTAGCCATCGGCGTGTTTGTGGTGCTGAAGTTGCGCATCAAACTCTCGTGGCTGATTGTGGGCGGCCTCATTATGGGGTCGGCCTTCTACTTTTACGCCGACGACATCCTCTACAAGATGAGCCGTAACGAGCAGGACTCGTCGGGCAACCTGGCGGAGCAGCTGCAGTCCATCTCCAACATCACGACAGACGCCTCCAATGTGGAGCGTCTCAACCGCTGGAACTCGGCCTTCGGGATGATTCGCGAGCGGCCCGTGACGGGCTGGGGCCCCGGCACTTACCAATTCGTGTATGCCCCCTTCCAGCGAAGCCAGTACAAGACCATCATCACCACCGACTTCGGTGACGGCGGCAACGCCCACAGCGAGTACATCGGCCCCTGTGCCGAGAGCGGCATCCCCGGAATGCTCACGGTCTTCGCCCTGGCGTTCTGCATCCTGCTCACGGGCATACGCACCTACAACCACACGCACGACCCGACACAACGGCTCATCTGCCTGATGATGACGCTGGCGCTCATCACCTATTTCGTGCACGGAGTGCTCAACAACTTCCTCGACACCGACAAGCTCTCGCTCCCCTTCTGGGGCGCCTTTGCCGCCATCGTCGTGATGAACCTCGACTACAAAGAAAAAACCGGGGTTGCTCTTGCAACCTCTCCAAACGCATAAACCTATGGCCAACTCATTGAAAAAACTGGCGGGACAGACCGCCATATATGGACTCAGCAGCATCATAGGCCGCTTTTTGAACTATATGCTGGTGCCCTTGTACACCTACAAGATTGCGGCATCTTCCGGCGGCTACGGCATTGTCACCAATATCTACGCCTACACCGCCCTGCTGCTCGTGTTGCTCACCTTCGGTATGGAGACCACCTTCTTCTACTTCTCCAACCGCGAAGAGATTGACTCCCGCAAAGCCTTCTCCACCGCCGCCAGCGCCGTGGGCCTCGTGTCGCTCCTCTTCTGGATCCTCTGTATGGTGTTCGGCGGGCCAATCGCCAACGCCCTCCACTACGAGAGCCATCCCGAGTTTATCCGCATTATGGCGTCTGTGGTGGCCCTCGACGCCTTCCAGGCCATTCTCTTCGCCCGTTTGCGCAACGAGAACCGCGCCCTCAAGTTCGTCGCCTTGAAACTCTCCTTCATCATCTGCAACATTGCCCTGAACCTCTTCATCTTCCTCGTGGCGCCCAGTCTGCACCAGAACCATCCTGCCTTGATGGGCTGGTACGACCCCAGCTACCAGGTGGGTTATGTGTTCATCGTCAACCTCATCTGCACAGCCGGTGTCACCTTCGGGTTCATCCCTGAACTCCGTGAGCTGCGCTTCGGCATCGACCGCGGCTTGCTGAAGGAGATGCTCAAATACACCTGGCCGCTGTTGCTGTTGGGCCTCATCGGCATCCTCAACCAGGTGGCCGACAAAATCTGCTACAAGTTCATCGTACCCGGCCAGGAGGGCGAGGTGCAGCTCGGCATCTACGGCGCCTGCGTCAAAATCGCGATGATCATCGCCATCTTCACCCAGGCCTTCCGCTACGCCTACGAGCCGTTTGTGTTCGGCGGGCAGCGCGACAAGAACAACAAGGAGATGCAGGCCGACGTGATGAAATACTACGTGATGTTCACACTGCTGGCCTTCCTTATCGTGGTCCTTTACCTCGACATCTTCAAGTTCATCATCCAACGCAACTACTGGGAGGGTCTGCGCACCGTGCCCATCGTGATGATGGCCGAGATTTTTATGGGTGTCTATTTCAACCTCAGCTTCTGGTACAAGCTGAACAAGCAGACCTGGTGGGGGGCTATCTTCTCCTTCATCGGCTGCGCGGTGATGCTGGCCATCAACTTCATCTTCGTGCCCCGTTATGGCTATATGGCCTGTGCGTGGGGCGGCTTTGCCGGCTACGGCACCTGTATGGTGCTCTCCTACATCGTGGGACAGATCAAGAGCCCGATACCCTACAACCTGGGCGCAATACTCGGCTACTTCTCCCTCGCCCTGCTGCTCTATGAATTCAGCATCCTTTTCCATCCGCACAAGTTGGGCTGGGTGTTCGTGGTGAACACGCTGCTGCTGCTCGTCTATGTGGCCGTTATCATCTACAACGAACGTGCCCTGGTGAAGCGCACGCTGTCGGGATTGCAGCAGAAGATGCTCCATCGCTAATTCTTTTGAAAATAATAACCTAACTATGAATAAACTCAATACCAGCAATTTGAAAGGGGACATTTTCGGTGGCATCACCGCCGGCATCGTGGCCCTTCCCTTAGCCTTGGCTTTCGGTATCCAGGCCTTCGGTGTGATTGATGTGCAAGACATTCCCAACATCGGGGCCATCGGAGCCTTAGCGGGCCTGGTGGGTGCCATTATGGTCGGATTCTTCGCCTCCCTGTTCGGGGGCACGCCGTCGCAAATCAGCGGCCCCACGGGACCGATGACGGTCATCACCGCCACGCTCATCTCCGGCATCTGGTCGGCGGGGGGCGCACACTCCATCGAGACGGTGCTCGTCACGATGTCGGTGGCGGGAATGCTTTGCGGCGTTTTCCAGATCCTCTTCGGCATCCTGAAGATAGGCAAATATATCCGCTACATCCCCTACCCTGTCCTGTCGGGCTTTATGAGCGGTATCGGCATCATCATCATCCTGCAGCAGATCTATCCGCTGTTCGGGATGAAGTCGCCGGTGCTCATTGTGGATATGATCACGCAATTCCCGTCGCGCATCGGGGGCTTCGACCTGTATGCACTGTTGTTTGGGCTGGCCACCATCGCCATCATCTACCTTTTCCCGCTGATTACGAAGAAGGTGCCTGCCACCTTGGTGGCGCTGATTGTGGTGACCGTTGTTTCCCTTTTTGTCAAGGATTTCAACTCCAACCTGACCATCGGCGAGATACCGTCCGGTTTTCCGCTTCCTGTTTTCACGAAGGTCTCCTTGGCGGGTATCCAGTGGGGTGCAGTCTTGAAGGCGGCCGTCATCCCGGCACTCACCTTGGCGGGTCTCGGTTCCATCGACACGCTGCTCACCTCCGTGGTGGCCGACAATATCACCAAGACCAAGCATAACAGCAACAAGGAATTGATTGGTCAGGGTATCGGCAATATGTTTGCGGGTTTGTTCGCGGGCATTGGTGGTGCCGGTGCCACGATGCGTACAGTGGTCAACGTGAAAAGCGGCGGACGCACCCGTCTGTCGGGCCTCGTGCACGCCCTTTTCCTGCTCGCCACACTGCTCGGACTCGGCCGTTTTGTGAAATACGTGCCGCTGTCTGTGCTTTCCGGCATCCTCATCACCGTGGGGGTCGGCATCATCGACTTCAAGGGGCTGAAAGACCTGCCCAACATCCCGCGCGCCGACGCCGTGGTGCTTGTCACCGTGCTGCTGCTCACCGTCTTCGTGGATTTGCTCATCGCCGTGGGTATCGGAATGATCATCGCCTGCGTGCTCTTTATGAAACGCGCCAGCGACCTGGTGGAGAGCGGCTACCAGTCGGGTGAAATCAACCAGTTCGACAAGGAGTTGCCCTGGAAAGACGAGCACGGCCTCTCGGAAGAGACCAAGCACCAGATCTACATCCAGCGCCTCAACGGGCCCATCTTCTTCGGCTCCATCACCCGTTTCCAGGAGGTGATGCACGACGTGCCCGACGATGTCAAGATTGTGATTATCAGAATGCGTCTAGTCAGCTTTATGGACCAGTCAGGGCTCTATGCAATGGAGACGGCCATCAAGGACTTGCAGGCCAAGGGCATCATCGTGTTGATGACCATCATCCAGCCGCAGCCGATGTATATGCTCACCAAGATGAACGTCATCCCCGCCGTGGTCCCGAAGGAGCACACCTTCGCCACCTTCGAGGAGTGCACGGAGTTTCTGGAGGGCAGTGATATCCTGAGACGTTAGACTGGAGACGTAAGACATTCCTTGAGCAGCCCCGTAAATCAAAAAGAGCCGCCACAATGTGACGGCTCTACTCTAGGTTTATTATTTATCATTTTTTGCCAAAATTGTAACGAATGGAAAACACAAAAGCATAATCCAGATAGAACCAAGGATCTACAATGTGAAAATACTCCATTTCACGGGTTGGTGGAAATAACACACTACCCCCTGGTCGAAAATCCAGCTGTAATGATAAAGGAATGTCAAATTTCCATTCAATACCCAGAATGGCATTAATGCCAAACTTGCTGCCTCCGTTTTCAGGAAACGAAGTTATACACCCTGTATAACCTGCACCGCCTCCTGCTATCCAGTATGTGTTCGTTCTTTTTGAGAACAAATCCTCTGCATACACACATACTTGCCCGCCATAGCCGAGGTACATTAAGGGACCAAAAATTGGATGAACAACCATCATTGGACTCACGCCCATATGAAGTCCCATATCCACCTGCAAATAGACATTTCCCTTTAGGTTAAACTTCAAAGACAATCCGTCATACCAACCTAAATTAATCCCCACGCTATGCTTGTATTTGGGCGAACAGGTTGAGTTGGTATCACAACTCAATGCGTTTTTTGTTGCGTATGAATCAGAAGAACTTCCCTGCCCTCTTGCCATCCCCCCGCACAGCAGCAACAGAACTAATAAAGGTAAAAGTCTTTTTTTCATAACTTTTTTTTTGTGGCTCAATACTAGGCTTTTGTAAAAAAGTTTACTTAAGGGGACCTCTATTTTTACCATTTTCGCGCCACATCTCCAGACTATGCGAGGTCCTTTGAACAAAATCTGAAAATATGACGCTGCAAATTTAAAAAAAAGTCAAACATCTTTGTGATTAATAAACGTTAAACGCGACCCGTTTTGCAGAGCCGCCACATTGTGACGGCTCTACCGTGGCGGATATCCTCACACACCTCGCACCTCGCAAATCCCCCACGTCCCGCCAGGGACGGAAGCTTGGTAGGATGATGCAGCATACCACGAACCGTAACGTCCCGCAGGGACGACACAATTTCTGTTGTCCCTGCAGGACACGGATGTGAGGGGATGCAGTCAGTAGCATCTCTCCGAGATGCCGGTAACGGGCGCAGGCATCCCCATCACCACACTGCGTATGGTGTTAATTGCACTCCGTGCGTGCCGCCTCTCCGAGGCTGTATTTGTCTACGATAATACCCCGCACGTCGTATCCTGGACTTAAGACTTTAGACTGAAGACTTAATTTCTTAGTTTCTTAATTTCTTAATTACTATAAACCATAGACCGAAGACCATAGACCGTAAATCGCAAATCGCCCTGCAGCACGGGAGGGTTGAGGTAAAACGTTTTTTTCGTATTTTTGCCCGTTTTTTTTCAACCATCGGGAAAATGATCAAAACAGGACTCTATTTCGGATCCTTCAACCCCATTCACATTGGGCATCTGATTATTGCGGAATATATGCTGGAACATTCCGACCTGGACGAACTGTGGTTCGTGGTGTCGCCCCGCAACCCCCTGAAGAAAAAAGAATCCCTGCTCGACGATCGCCAACGGCTCTATATGGTGAACCTCGCCATTGACAACGACGAGCGCTTCCAAGCCTCCGACATCGAATTCCACCTCCCGCAACCCTCCTACACCTGCCACACCCTGGTGCAGCTCAGGGAGAAACACCCGATGCGCGAGTTCTCGCTCATTATGGGAGAGGACAACCTGCAGACCTTCGACCGCTGGCTCAACTACGAGTGGATCCTGGAGAACTTCCACCTCTACGTCTATCCCCGTCCCGGCTTCGACGCGGCGGAGAGACGATCGCACCCCCACGTCACCTTCGTGGACGCCCCCCGCATAGAACTCTCCTCCACCTTGATCCGCAACAGCATCAAAGAGGGCAAACAGGTTCGGTATATGGTGCCGGAAGAGGTGGGAAAATATGTGGAGGAGATGGGGTTTTATTCGAATTGAGAATTGAGAATGGAGAATGGAGAATGGAGAATTATACTTTAAACAGCCCCGTAGGGGCAAGAGCTTGGTAGGTCCCCACAAGGCGAAGCCGCTGTGGGGAGATTAACGGAAAATATTGAGATTATGGCATTCAAACGATACAACATAGAAAACCTGGAAATTCTCTCCGCGGGAGCGGAGGGCAAGGCCGTGGCCAAACAGGACGGCCTCACCATCTTCGTGCCCTACGCCGTGCCCGGCGATTTCGTGGACGTGGAGATCTACAAACGCAAACACGGCTATGCCGAGGCCAACCTGCTGGCCATCCGCACCCCCTCCCCCGACCGGGTGACACCCCCCTGCGGGCACTTCGGCGTGTGCGGTGGCTGCAAATGGCAAATGCTCGACTACAAAAAACAACTGGAATTCAAGCAGAAACAGGTGGAGGACAACTTCCGTCACCTCGGCAAGTTCGAGTTCCCGGAACTGCAGCCTATCATCGGGTCCGAGAAAATATACTACTACCGCAACAAACTCGAATACACCTTCTCCACAATGCGCTGGCTCTCGTACGAGGACCTGCGCCGCTACGAAGACGGCGAGTTCTTCGAGCAACGCTGCCTGGGCTTCCACATCCCCGGGATGTTCGACAAAATCCTCGACATCGAGCACTGCTGGCTGCAGGCGGCGCCCAGCAACGACATCCGCCTCTTCTGCCGCTCGTACGCGATGGAACACGAACTCCCCTTCTACGACCCCCGCGAGCGTACGGGACTGCTGCGCAACCTCATCATCCGCACCGCCTCCACCGGCGACCTGATGGTGGTGGTCATCTTCTCCGACTTCAACCAGCAAGCCGCCGATATGATGCAGGCCCTCGCCGACCGCTTCCCCGAAATCACTTCGCTCGTCTATGTGGTCAATACCAAGATGAACGACGCCATCTTCGACCTGCCTTTCCACCTGTTCAAGGGACAAGACTACATTATGGAAGAGATGGAGGGACTGAAATTCAAGGTGGGGCCCAAGTCGTTCTACCAAACCAACAGCGAGCAGGCCTACAACCTCTACAAGGTGGCCCGCGAGTTTGCCAACATACAGCCTGACGAGGTGGTCTATGACCTCTTCACGGGCACAGGCACCATCGCCAACTTCGTGGCGCACCAGGCCAAACGGGTGGTGGGCATCGAGTACGTGGACACCGCCGTGGCCGACGCCCGCCTCAACTCTGAGATGAACCACATCGACAACACCGAATTCGTGGTGGGCGATATGGCCAAGATCTTCACCGACCACTTCATCGCCAAGCACGGCCGCCCGGATGTCATCATCTCCGACCCCCCGCGCGCCGGTATGCACCCCAACGTCATCGACCAGCTGCTGAAATTAGAGGTGCCCCGCATCGTGTATGTGAGCTGCAACCCCGCCACACAGGCCCGCGACCTGACCCTGCTGGACGCAAAATACCGGGTGGAAAAGGTGCAACCCGTGGATATGTTCCCCCACACCCAACACGTGGAAAACGTGGTGCTGCTCACCTTGAAGCCCACCCTACCGTAATCGACCATCATTCTGCAAAAAACAGTGTGCGTTTTTCAGGATATTCGATTGATAATCAATATAATAGTCAATAACAATTTTCTTAAATCTATTTATTATGGCTTACCATTTTAAAAATCTGGTTTTTGAAGGCGGCGGCGTGAAAGGCATCGCCTACGTGGGCGCACTGGAAGTGCTCGACCGCGAAGGAATACTGCAAGATGTGGAACGCGTGGCCGGTACCTCCGCCGGCGCAATGATAGCCGTCTTAGTCGGACTGCGCTACACCGCCGAAGAAGTAAGAGAGATTCTGTGGAGTCTCAACTTCAAGAAGTTTATGGACAGCTCGTGGGGCATCATCCGCGACACCAACCGCCTGCTCAAGGATTACGGTTGGTATAAGGGCGACTTCTTCCGCAACCTGATCGCCAGTTTCCTGGAAAAGAAAACCGGCAATGGCGAAGCCACCTTCGCGGATATCGCCAAAACAAACCGGTTCAGGGACATCTACCTGGTGGGCGCCGACCTGACCACCGGCCTCTCCAAGATGTTCAGCGTGCACCACACCCCCGATTTCAAAGTGGCCGACGCCGCCCGCATCTCGATGTCCATACCCCTCTTCTTCGCCGCCGTGAAAGGAGGCGAAAACAACAAGCACATCTTCGTGGATGGCGGTCTGCTCGACAACTATACCATCAAGACATTCGACCAGGTGTCGTATGTGGCCGACCGCAACAACGCCCGCCGGACAGAATACTACGAAACCATCAATAAGAAGACCCGGATGCAGAGAAGCATCTCGCGCAACGAGTACGTGTACAACAAGGAGACCTTGGGCTTCCGCCTGGATGCCAAGGAGGACATCTCGATGTTCCTCAACCACGGCACCGCCCCGTGCAAGGACATCAACAGCTTCTTCACCTATACCAAAGCACTGGTGACCACGCTCATTGACTTCCAAAACAACACCCACCTGCACAGCGACGACTGGCAGCGCACGGTCTATATCGACACCTTGGGCGTCGGGGCAGTGGATTTTGACATTTCAGATGCGAAGAAAAAGAAACTGGTGGGGTCGGGCAAACTCTACACCGAAGCCTATCTGGAGTGGTATAACAACGACGAGGAGAAGGCCAACAAGTAAGCCCTACCCTACTCTTCCGGCAGGGCCTTGAAGCCTAACCCCATAATTTCCGAACTCTCAATCACATTGACAAACGACGAGGGATCGAGGCGGCGCAGGTTGGACTTGAGTTTTACCAGGTCGGCGCGCTCGAGGGTGACGTATATCATCTTGCGCTCGGCACCCTGATAGAGGCCGGTGCCGGCAAAGATGGTGCCCCCGCGCTTCAGGTCGTGCAGGATATACTCGCGCACCTCATCCACCTTGTCGGTAACGATAAAGGCCGTCTTGTAGGATTTGATGCCATCCACGATGAGGTCAATGATCTTGCTCTCAATAGCGATGAGAATGATGGAGTATATCGGCAGGCGAATCTGCTTGAAGGCGATGAGCGTGGTAAGGGTAATGCAGGAATCGACCACCATCACCAGTGTGCCGAGGGATATCTTGGTATATTTGTGCAGAATCATCGAAATGATGTCGCTGCCGCCCGAGGTGGCGCCCGACTTGAAGATGAGGCCGATGGCCACGCCATAGATGACGCCGCCCACCACGGTGTTCAGGAAGTAGTCGGGGCGGAAGAAGAGTTCGCTGTGCGGAATCTGCACCAGCCCGTGGAGTCCTTCGCCGGCTTCCATAATGCCCTCGTGGATAACGGGATTATAGCCCCACAGCGTCTCAATCATCCAAGTGAAGAAGAATATGAGGATAGTGGACACCACGGTCTTCACGCCGAAGCGCGGACCGAGAATCCAGGTGCCGATGAGCAGGAGTGGAATGTCCATACAGATGGCGTAATAACTGATCTTCCAGGGCCACACGGTGTTCAGCACGTTGGAGAGACCGTAGGTGCCGCCCGGTGCCAGCAGATAGGGGTTCACAAACATCACATCGCCCACGGCGAAGAGAAAGCTTCCCAGGATAAGGAGGAAATAAGCCCAGATTTCTTCCTTGCCAAATTTCTTAACTGTCTTATTCATAGTTTATTATATTTTGCATTTTCCGGCGGCAAAGATAGATAAAATTTGGATAGGCGTGCGGGGTGCGATTTACGATGTGCGATTTGCGATGTGCGAGGTGCGATGTGCGAGGTGCGATGTGCGAGACGGGGACGCCAATTCCCCTTCTGTTGCAGAAGGGATGCCCGAAGGGCGGGGTAGTAATATCGAGGTACGATTTACGATAGAACATCTGGCCTGAAGGCAGGCCTTTAGGTCTGCCGGGCTCGGTAGGAATGCGACGCACGGGAACCCCCGTCGCAGGCCGTAGGTCTGCGGGCAATGAAACGATGACCGCCGTGTCCAGGATTTGTTTTGCCCGCACCCCGCCGGGGTGCGATATGCTCCCACACCCGCCATACCCTACCAAGCCCTGCAGCCCCAAAAGGGCTGCAAGATTACAATCAATTGTGTCGTCCCTGCGGGACGTTCGATTCGTGGTATGCCACTTCGTTCTACCGGGCTTCCGTCCCTGCGGGACGTGGGCGATGTACGATTTGCGATTTACGATTTACGATTTGTAAATCGCCCCCGCAAAAAAAGGCCCCCCTTCCGGGAGGCCCTTGGTATTCATAGAATTAATGTATTATTGATTTTTAACACATCGCAACGATCTGCCGTAGGTTTTAGCAGCATTTAGGGTCGGATATTTTTGAGTAGCACTTATATACAGGGTTATTGCATTACCATCAGGCATAATACCCCATAATGTTGTGTATGATCCAAAGCCATAATATATAGCTGCATTTCCTGAAGGAGACAGTATTCCGGCATATTGAGCTGCAAATTTACCAGATGATGTTAAGTTTTCTCCTGAATTGATCAAATAATTAAAATCTGATTGAGTAGGAATATGCCATCCTGTCGGGCAGATGCCTTGCATTCCCGACGAGGCCGCTATACCATTCCGAATGGCAGGGAAGTTGTACAAATATCCGTATGTGGTCAGATAGGAAGAATTACCCTTCGGATAGTAACGATAAGCCACCGTGCTGGATGGAGCACTAGTGGAATCCCTTAAAGTGCCTGCATCATATCGCATATTCTCCTTCATCCAGCACTGTTCTCCAATTCGTACGGTATTATAACTTATGCTGCTCTTAGACACTGTGGAGGGACACATACTGACCAATTTCACTTTGATGGCAAAACCGGTATTGAGAACAGAACCGTCAGATTCGAATCTTAATGTCAAAGAAGAGGTTCCGTTGTTGGGATATATACCAGTTTGGGTACCTGAACCACTCAATGTTTTGACCAGGTATGTTTGGTTGACAGATGTGCCACTGTAAACATACAACTCGTCATAGCCACTTTCTGTATTGTAGATGACGGTGTCAATCATTACCTGATAGCTGCCGGACGGGGCGTTAATGGTTAGCGAGCCATCGCAATAGGTTGTGTAATTGCCGTTAGGACCACCATCATCATAAATCCACAATTCCTGACCAGTGCCCAGTGTGTAGCTTTCAGAACCGCTGGAAGAAATGGAAGCCACGTGCGTGTATGTTTCTTGGGTGCTGTAAGCGGTACCATTGGCTGTGGTGGCAAAGGCACGAACATAATATCTATCACCGGGTGTCAAAGAGGTGGCTAATGCCTCGAATGAAGAGGCGGTAGTAGGATCAGCCAGGCTGTAGGAGCAGTTGTATCCCCCCACGGTCGGGTTTTCAAGGCCACTCCAACAGACACCTCTGGCTAAAATCACCTCACCGTCACCAGCATAAGCATTGGCCGTAACCCTAGCTTTCCGAGCTCCAGCAGAGACTATGCTGGTAATGTACACTGTAGGCAGTTCACTGTGTTGATTCACCTGATTTTGCAATTCATCAATGGTCTCCTGCATTTGTAGGATCACACCTTCTGACTCATCACGCATACAACGCACTGCCACCAAATTGCTCTTATCGTATGTCTGCTGACTGACAACGGGTGAACTGTGGTCCAATTCAAAACAGTAAACGTTGTCTATAGCGTAAGGAATTTGATTGTTGCCCCATCCGAGTTGAGGTGAGGAGCTCCAGAAATGAGCGCCATTGGGTGCAAGCATTCCTCCATCAGTGTATGTGCCGTCATTGTTGAGGGTGTAGAAAAGCCGTAAGTTGCCTTTAGCCGAGAATCCGGTAGCATTATTGGCGGCAATATTGTTGCCGATGGCGCAGGTTACGGTAGAGGTGTTCCAGCTACTTGTGTTATTGTCGGCCAATGCTTTGGCAACGTTATTGGAATTTTGGCCACAGTACATACCATTATTAGACACTGTGTTTGTCAGTCCATCCCAGTCATTGCTGGAGGGCAGATGCCATCCGTCAGGGCAAAGACCTTGTACCCGTTGATTCCGACCTGCACCAGGCTGATTATCAACATTATAAACCTGGCTGGGCAAACCGTGGAAGGCTGCAGCCATATTGTAAATATAACCTGTGCTGCCGTCGGGTGCAAGGAACGTGGTGTAGGCGGGTGCATTGCCATCCCGATGATTGATACCAGGACCAATTACCAAATCGATGGCTGTGCCATCGGCATAATGCGTGGTTCTGAGATTCTCCTTAGCCCAGCACTGGTTGCCAATCTTTACCGTGTTATAGGCGTTGCCTTCGTAGTCATACATTTTGGAGGTGCCGCACACGAAGGTGAGGTTGCTGTTTTGCTGCTCTGACTGATGGGCTGCATTCAGTGCGTTCTGCAAGCTGTCGATGCGCTGGGTGAGCGGAGTCACCGCACTGTTGATCATCGCCTGGATGTCCTGCATCGTCGGGGAGGTGATGTTGACCGTCTGGTTGGTGCCTTGGTTGGCGGTGAAGGTACCCACGTTCTGGCCGTTCTGTTGAATGGTCAGGGTGCCGTCGTTCACCGTCGGGCTCGTGATGCTGACCGTCTGGTTAGTGCCCTGGTTGGCGGTGAAGGTGCCCACGGTCTGGCCGTCCTGCTTGATGGTGAGCGTGCCATTGTTCACCGTAGGGATGGTGGGCGTGCCATTCAAGTCGCTGTAGTTGCCCGTGAAGGCCACCGTGGCCAAGCTGTCGTGCAGGTTAATACTATTGTCGGCCTCATCCTGCGGGTCGCGCAAGCAACGGACAGACTTGCCTGAAACGACTAATTCTGGTGAAAAAGAGCAAAAAGGTTCTGACCCATAACCTCCAAAATAAAAGGCGCTGTTGGTCATATAAAGATTGGCAGTATTATACGTTGAAGTCCAATAATAAAACGCCGAATTTTGTTCTTGATATACCAAATATGTCGCCCAGGTCCTTAAATTGATCCCTCCTGTAGGAATTGCAGTGAAACCAGTAGCATTATTTGCAGAAGTATTGTTCACAGGAGAACACGGATTTAAAGTAGAATGTATTGTATCCCACCCAGTAGTGGAAGTTATAGCTTTGGCAATATTGCTGGTTGAACCATTGCATTGGAACTCACTTTGACTTCCTACATAATTCTGCAATTGCATCCACTCCTGTCGGCTTGGCAGATGCCATCCATCAGGACAGATACCTTGTACTCCACTCGGATTCGCATTGGAAGACGCGGCACCGTGCATAGCAGCTGCCCAGTTATAGAACAAACCATACGTTTTCACATCAACTGTATCTGGAATGTAGTAATAATAGGGTAGAGTACTGCTGGTATCCATTATGCCAATCTGTTCGGCAACACCTTGTGTAATAGCAGAACCATCTGAGTAATGTTTGGTTCTCAAGTTTTCCTTCATCCAGCATTGGTCACCAATCTTCACGGTATTATATGTGTTGCCGTCAATATCCATAACTTTGGAGGTGCCGCAGGTGAAGTTGGCGTTGGTCATATTGTACATCGCGTTCTGCATATCGGCCATCACATTCTGCAAACTGTCGATCTGGCTCTGTTGGCTGCTGACTTGGTTCTGCAGACCGGTGATGTCGGGCACCACGGGGCTCGTGATGTTGACCGTCTGGTTGGTGCCTTGGTTGGCGGTGAAAGTGCCCAAAGTCTGGCCGTCCTGCTGGATGGTGAGCGTGGCGTCGTTCACCGTCGGGCTCGTGATGCTGACCGTCTGGTTAGTGCCCTGGTTGGCGGTGAAGGTGCCCACGGTTTGGCCGTCCTGCTGGATGGTGAGCGTGGCATCGTTCACCGTCGGGCTCGTGATGCTGACCGTCTGGTTAGTGCCCTGGTTGGCGGTGAAGGTGCCCACGGTCTGGCCGTCCTGCTGGATGGTGAGCGTGGCGTTGTTCACCGTCGGGAGGTCCTGAGCAGTGATGTAACCGGCGTCATTCTGGAAGACACCCACATTAGTAGGAACCGTCGGGATGGTGGGCGTACCGTTCAGGTCGCTGTAGTTGCCCGTGAAGGCCACTGTGGCCAAGCTGTCGTGCAGGTTAATACTATTGTCGGCCTCATCCTGCGGGTCGCGCAAGCAACGGATACCAAGAGCCTCATTTGAAGGCCCAAAATTGTTACTAGCTACATAGTTGTTATGAGCGTTAATAGCCCGTTTATAATAAGACATAGTTTCACCATTGGTATATGCATCACAGGTCCAGAAATAGGCATACATTTGAGCGGCGTATGACCAAAATCCAGACATATTTTGAGTAAACATACTGTTTGGAATTGCATTGAATCCAGTAGCATTGTTTGTGGAGGGATCATTACCCGGAGTGCAGGCCACAGTACTGGACTGCCATCCGGTTTGGGAAGCCAAGGCTTTGTCGGCAGTACCGTCGCAGGCGTATGCGGGAACACTGGTCACATAAGATACAAGTTGTGAGAATTCATCATTAGTCGGCACGTGCCAACCAACAGGACAGATGTTCAAAGAACTTCTGTAATGATAGTAGGTGTTATTGCCTTGGGTCATCACCACCTCTCTTTCCTGACCGCCGCCTGCGGCCACAGGCCAGTTATAGTACAATCCAACCGTTTCTGCAGACACATCACTACGTTGGTAGTACATCGGAGCCGTTGTGCTAAATTGGGTAGTGCTTTGGGTAATTGCCGTACCATTGTTGAAGTGCGTGGTTCTCAAGTTCTCCTTCATCCAGCACTGGTCGCCAATCTGCACGGTGTTGTACTGGTTGCCGTCAATGTCCGTAACCTTGGAGGTGCCGCAGGTGAAGTTGGCGTTGGCCATATTGTCCATCGCGTTCTGCATATCGGCCATCACATTCTGCAGGCTGTCGATCTGGCTCTGCAAACCGGTGATGTCGGGCACCACAGGGCTCGTGATATCGATGGTCTGGTTCTCACAAGAGTTGGCGGAGAAGGTACCCACGGTCTGGCCGTCCTGCGTGATGGTGAGCACACCGTCGCACGGAGCCGGAGCCTGGTTGCCGTTGTCGGCAGTCTCGGCGATGTCGCGCACACAACGGACAGAGAGACCATACTGTCTAAGGGTACCTGTCAAGTTAAAACCAAAACTTGATGTCGTAGAACCATCAGAGTATAAACCAGTATCGAATAAAGCATCAATAATAGACGACCCATAGCTAAGTGAATATTTATAAACATAGTCTCTCAGATCGACAGAATTAACGGTTGTACCTCCTCTCATATTATCCGAACTCCAGAAATGAGCAGAAACATACGGAGTATAAGAAGGATACGGATACATATCTGCCGGAACAGCAGAAAATCCCGTGGCATTATTTGTTGCCGGATTATTACCTACAGCACAAACATCTGATTGCGCCATACCCCATTCAGCAGTGTTAGAAGAAACTTGATTCCATCCAGTGGTTGAGGCTAAAGCTTTTGCTATACATATATTTTCTATACTAATAAGAGAAACTTCGCCATTAACAATATCTCTTGTTGTATCCATTGTACAACACGCATTCCCGTTGTCCATCACATATTTGGTTAACTGTCCCCATTCTGTACTGCTGGGCACGTGCCAACCCGTAGGACAAATGCCCTGAACACCGCTCGGATTGTTGTGACTTGAGGCAGCCCCATTCATTACAGCAGACCAGTTGTAGAGGTAACCGTAGGCGGGTACATTGGCAGCATCGTTGTTGGGATTATAGCGATAGGCAATAAAAGAAGAGGTGTCTGTACCGACGGGTATCGCTGTACCATTACTGTAGTGCGTGGTCCTCAAATTCTCCTGCATCCAGCACTGGGTGCCGATTTTGACCGTATTGTACTTATTTCCGTCATAATCCTTTGCCTTTGAGGTACCGCACACAAAGTTGGTGTTGTTAATATCGTCAACATCGTCCTGCAAACCGTTGATCAAATTCTGCAGGCTGTCGATTTGGTTCTGCAGACCGGTGATATCAGGAACAACAGGGCTCGTGATGTTTATGGTTTGGTCGGCACCCTGGTTGGCCGTGAAGGTGCCCACGGTCTGGCCGTCCTGCTGAATGGTCAGGGTGGCGTTGTTCACCGTCGGGCTCGTGATATTGACTGTCTGATTGGCACCCTGGTTAGCCGTGAAGGTGCCCACGGTCTGACCGTCCTGCTGAATGGTCAGGGTGGCGTTGTTCACCGTCGGGCTCGTGATGTTGACCGTCTGGTTGGTGCCCTGGTTGGCCGTGAAGGTGCCCAAGGTCTGACCGTCCTGCGTGATGGTCAGGGTGGCGTTGTTCACCGTCGGGATGGTGGGCGCGCCGTTCAAATCGCTGTAGTTGCCCGTGAAGGCCACATTGGCCAGGCTGTCGTGCAGGTTGATGCTGGCCTCTTCAACAGGCACTTCGCGCATACAACGAACCGGCATAGTAATTGCTTTCGCTAATGGTTCAAATTGACTGCTTCCACTATTATATTTTAACAACCAAGCATAAGAAACAATATCATCATTCTCGGCGGACGAAGAGGTCCAGAAATATGTCCTCTGCGACTGGTATGCAGGACCGACTGTCCCTCCCATAGATAACCAATACCCCATTGGCAATGCACTAAAACCAGACACATTGTTGGTAGCTTGGTTGTATCCTGGCCCGCAGTTGTTGGCAGAACTAGTCCATCCTGTCGTGGAAGCTAAAGTGTGGGTATAGCAAGTGTTGCCGTGTGCCCCGCTCTGTCCATAGTTTTGGGAAGACATATAATCCATCAGGCTTTGGAAATTTTCACGAGTGGGAAGACTCCATCCGGAAGGACACGCCAACATGGCGGCATTCCAGTTGTAATAGTAGCCGTATGTGGCGACATCCAACGTGGTATCCACGCAATAATAGGGATCTGTGTTGCTATATCCATTGCCTCTTGTTCCCGCAACTACGTGCAAGTTGGTCTTGGTCCAGCACTGAGTGCCAATTTGCACGGTCTCGTACTGGTTGCCATCGGCATCCACCATCTTTGAGGTGCCGCACTGGAACGTGTTTGTCTCGATGACATTGACGGTATTCTGCAAATTGTTCATCACATTCTGCAGACTGTCGATCTGGTTCTGCAAACCGGCGATGTCGGGCTTGTTGAGAATCTCGGCCAAACCAGAGGTGGCGTTCCAGTCGGCGTTCACCTGCGCGGTTGCACTGCCACCGGCTCCCACCGGAATCTGCCACTGCTGCATATCATTGCCCACCGTCACCGTGATGGTCATCACCGAGTTGTCGGCATTCATCGAGTAGCTGAATTGCGGGATCGGGGCGTCCGCACCGGGAAGACCTTGAGGACCCTGAAGACCTTGCAAGCCCTGAGGACCTTGCGCGCCGTTCTTCACCGTGAAGGTGCTGGTGGTGCCGTCGGTATAGTTGATAGTGTAGGTGTCATTCAGACCGCTGCTCACCGGACCCGTGATGCTCAGGATACCACGGCCGTCCTGACCATCCTGACCATCCTGGCCATCCTGGCCGTTTTGGCCGTCCTGTCCGTTGGTGCCGTTCGTGCCATTGGCGCCCGGGGCTCCGTTGGTCACCGTGAACACACTGGTGGTGCCGTCCGTGTAATGAATCGTATAAGTGTCCACCAATCCGCTCGTCACCGGACCCGTGATCTCCTGGATGCCGCGGCCGGGAGTGCCGCTGCCGGCACCGCCCGTGGGCAGAGTCACCGTGTTGCCGCCCGAGATGGACAGCTGGTCGCCCTGGATGGTCAGGGTCTGGTTCGTGCCCTGGCCGTCCACGCCGTTGGTCACCGTGAACGTGCTGGTGGTGTTGTCGGTATAGTTGATAGTATAGGTGTCCACATTGCCGCTCGTGCCTGTCTGCGTGATGGAGACTATGCCCTTGCCGGCAGGACCTTGAGGACCTGTAGGACCCGTCGGACCGGCGGGACCTTGAGGACCCGTGGCGCCCGTAGGACCTTGAATACCTTGGAGACCTTGCGGTCCTTGCTCACCCTGGAGACCCTGAGGTCCCTGCTCGCCCTGGAGACCCTGGATACCCTGAGGACCCTGGGGACCAACAGGACCTTGCTGGCCGTTGTGCACCACGAAGGTGTGGGGACCGTTCGCGTCGGTGATCGTCACCACCGTGCTGTCACCTACCGTCACGGCCGCCACTGTGGGGGAGTAGCCGTCCAGACCGTTCGTGCCGTTTTGGCCGTTCTGGCCATCCTGACCGTCCTGGCCGTCGGCGCCCGCAGGACCGGCTGGGCCTGCAGGACCGGCAGGACCCTGCTCACCGTTCAGAATCGTGAAGGTGTGGGGGCCGGTGGCATCCGTGATGGTTATCTGCGTGCCGTTGTTGACCGGCATCGTCGTCACCGTGGGAGAAACACCATCCTGACCGTCCTGGCCGTCCTGGCCATTGGTTCCGTTCGTGCCGTTGGTGCCATTGGTACCGTTAAGTATAGTGAAACTGTGCGGACCGTTCGCGTCCGTGATCGTCACCACTGTGCCGTTGCCGTTGGGCGCCGAGGCGGTGGTCACCGTCGGGGAGAAACCCGGCGCGCCCTGAAGACCCTGGATACCTTGCTGGCCCGCGGGACCGGCAGGACCCTGCTGGCCCTGGGCGCCGTTGTGAACCACGAAGTTCGTCGTCTGGCCGTTGGTGAAGTGTATCGTGTAGGTGTCGTTCAGTCCGCTCGTCACAGGACCCGTGATGCTCTGGATGCCCACGCCGTCCTGGCCATTGGTACCATTGGTGCCGTTTGTGCCGTTCAGGATAGTGAATGTATGGGGACCGTTGGCATCCGTGATGATCACCTGCGTGCCAGTGGCTGTGGTGTTGGTGGTCACGATGGGCGAGAAACCATCCGTGCCGTTCGTGCCGTTCGCACCCGCAGGACCAGGCTGGCCTTGTTGACCTTGAGGACCTTGGGGACCGGCAGGACCTTGGGGGCCTTGCGCGCCATCCTGGCCGTGACGCAGCACATAGCTCTGGACCGTGCCGTTCGGCAGCGTCAGCACCAGCACGTAGCCCGTGTCGGTGGGCGTCACCACAAAGGCGGGCACGTTGCCCGCGTTGGCCGCGTACAATGCGTACGGAACGCTCAGCAACTGCTGCACGCTCTCGATGCTGTAGTTGATGCCGCCCTCCGGGTCTATCTCAGACTTCAGGTAGAACGGGCCCATTCCCCAGGGAATCTGGCTGAAGTTCTGGCTCGAGTTGCCAGCGCCCACCTCAACCGTGAGCAAGCCGTTCACATTCGTCATCGCCGTGTGCGTCTCTGTATAGACCGCCGCACCCGTGGCGCTGCCCTGCAAAATGGACAAACGGACGGAAACCTGTTGTTCCGTCACCAGGGCGTTGTTGCTGTTGCGCACCACCGCCTGATAGCTCATCTTCTGCGGCGCCTGTGCAAACAAGGAAACCGCTAAGAGGCTCAAAATCAGAATAAAGTATAATTTCTTCATAAGTATGGATATTTATTATTTTAACATATTTCATACATAAAGTTTGCAAAGATAGTCATTTTATTGAAAAGAGATAATAGGAAAAATTACTTAAAGTGCGATGTACGATTTGCGATTTACGATTTGTGATTTGCGATTTACGAGATGTAAGACGTTAGACTAAAGACTTTAGACGTAAGACTTTCCTTAAGCAGTCCCGAAGGGACAAAATCCCAGTAACCCCGCACAAGCGACGAAGGAGCGCAGTGTGGGGTGCAACGCACTAGGCGAAGCCGCAGTGTGGGGTGCGAAGCCCGCACCCCGCCGGGGTGCGATATGCTCCCACACCCGCCCTACCCTACCAAGCCCTGCAGCCCCAAAAGGGCTGCAAGACAACATTCAATTGTGTCGTCCCTGCGGGACGTTCGGTTCGCGGTATACCACATCTTTCTACCGGGCTTCCGTCCCTGCGGGACGTGTGCAGGGGATTCCGCTCAACGCTGGCGCGTTTCGCGGAATGGTGCCCCCGCAAGCGGGGAGAAGAAGGGGGAGATGGGCGGCGGGTTGAGACGCGCCGTTACCGGAGCCTTTTCCCTCGCCGCCCATCTCCCCCTGTTCCCTCCGGCGGGCCCCACCATTCCGCTGCGAACGCAGTGAGCAAGCGGAACCCCCTGCCCCCTCCGGCGAGCCCCACCATTCCGCTGCGAACGCAGTGAGCAAGCGGAACCCCCTGCCATTACCCCAAATTGCGCCCCGCAAATCGCACATCGCAAATCGCAAAAAAAAGGCCCCCCTTTCGGGAGACCCTTGGTTTATCGTAATAAATCGGTGTTGTCCGTTAATTGTAGTAGATTTGTTCTCTGATCTTCAAAGCAAAACCAGACTTGGTATTAGAGCCATCGCTCTTGAAGCGAATAGTTATCGATCCGTCACTGGAGTTGGAACCGGAGACGTAATTCACCGAACCGCTCGTTTGATAGTATTGGTATGCATAGCCCGTGGTTGTGCCTGCGGCAACGGTACCTCTATAAATTTGCAAAACATCCCAACTTTCACTACCTTCCAAAGCATACGTGCCAGATTCTACCACCACGTACTTACTGGTAGAACTGGGCTTAATGACCAAGTATCCATTCCAACCGTTTCCATAATTGCCATCAGGACCGCCAGCATCATACACCCAAATAGAGTCCGTAGAAGCAGAGAGTTGATAGGTTCTGAGTCCGGTGGTCGGCACCGAAAGAAACGTCTTAGCGGACACTGACGAGGAGAGGGTGGTACCATTAGCATTGGTGGCAAAAGCCTTTATGGTGTAGGTGTTGCCCACCGTAAGACCCGTGATTGTCAGTTGGAACGTATTGCTAGTGCTGGAACTCGTCATCACATTACTGTTGAGGGTCGGAGTGCCCGTGCCGCTCACCCAGCAAATACCTTTTGCCAAAACATATTCATCAGGACTGTTGACCGTAACGGAGATGGTAATCGAATTCTCGGTAACCGAGGTGATAGTGGCTGTAACCGTAGGCCGTGAGCCCTGCGGCTGGTTAATCTGGTTCTGTAGCTGGTTGATCTGGTTCTGCAGACTGTCAATGGTTCCCTGCATCTGATAGACGGTGCCGTCCACAGCGTCACGCACACAACGCACTGAAACTCCTTGAGAGATAGTGGGGCCGGCGTTGGTGTAACCCAATGTGGTTCGATCGATATAGTCGTTACACCATCTTAAAGACCATACAATGGGGCGGTTGTTATAGGCATCGGAAGAGGAAGTCCAGAAATAAGCTTCCCTACCAGGGGCGACATTCACGTATTTGCTATGGTGACCGGCTGGCATTGCGCTGAATCCGGTGGCATTGTTGTTATATGAATTATAACCTGGTGAACAACTGCTGCTCGAATAGTCCCAATAATTTTGAGCTGCCAAAGCCTTGGCTATACCATAGAAATAATACTGCGTGTTACTGGTGGAGGAACCACAATAGTATTGGCTGTTGCTGCTCACAGTATTCAACAATTCCACCCATTCGTCAGTACTCGGCACGTGCCAGCTTTCGGGACAAACGCCTTGCACATTGCTGACGTTGGTGGTGTTGCCGGACGCACCGTGCATCACTGCGGCCTGGTTATAATGGTAACCAAAGACAGGGACATTGGCATCGTCGCCGTTTGGACTGAAGCGATAGCCATAGACGGCAGAGCTGTCGTTTAATCCTCCCTTGTAAATGGTGCCGCCATCGGCGTAACGGGTGGTGCGGAGGTTCTCCTTCATCCAGCACTGGTTGCCGAATCTCAAGGTGTTATACTCGTTGCCGTCGATATCATACATCTTGGAGGTGCCGCAATGGAAGGTGGGATCGTTGTTGTTTTGCTGCTGCTGTTGTTGCTGCTGCAGCTGGCTGATGGTCTGGTTCTGGGCGTCAATGGTCTCTTGCATCTGGCCCAAAGTGCCTTCGGCCTCGTTGCGCACGCAGCGGATCGGCAACAGATACTCTTTGGACTGGACGTTATTGGTCTCGTCAATGGAGGAATCCCAATTTCTGAAACCGAACACCATAGCACCGTAAACGCCTGTGGGCATCTGCTGATTCGGAGCTATATTGTAATTCAGGTCGGAGCTCCAGAAGTAGGTGTTGCTTCCACGCGAGGTTCCTCCATTCGTATAGCTGGTTCCATTCCAGCTATATCTGGTGTAACCGGTACCGATGGCGGAGAAGCCAGTTGCGTTGTTGGAGGCAATGTTGTTACCCACAGCACACTCATACGAGCTGGTGTTCCAATTGGCCGTATTGTTGTCGGCCAGAGCCTTGGCAACATTGTAGTTATAATTGCCGCAATACATCTGGTTGTTGGCCAAGTAGTTCTTCAACGTGTTCCAGTCGTCATAGTAGCCGGGCAGATGCCATCCGTCAGGACAGATACCCTGCACATAAGTCGATTGACCGTCGGGACGAATAATAATGGGATTGTCATTCCAGTCAGCACCTCCAGTCGTTCCGGAGCCATCCACCTGCACGAAATTGGGCAGTCCGTTCATAGCGGCGGCGAGGTTGTATTCATAGAAGGTGACATCGGATTGCGGGTCAATGAAATAAGCCGGGGCGTGGCCAAGCAAGTAGTTCGTGTCCATAACCAACGGGATCCGAGTGATGGCGGTGCCGTCAGGGAACTTGGTGACGCGGAGGTTCTCCTTCATCCAGCACTGGTTGCCGATCTTCACGGTGTTGTAGGCGTTGCCGTCGATATCGTACAACTTGGAGACGCCGCAGCGGAAGGTAATGTCGTTGTTGCCGCCAGTACCGACATTGGCCTGAGTGTTGGCCAGCTCGTTCTCGAGGCTGTCGATACGGTGGTTGAGCGCACCCACGCTGTTGTCGATCATCGCCTGCACGTCGGCTGCAGTGAGTCCGGTCGGGATGGTGATGGTCTGGTTGTCGCACGCGTTGGCGGAGAAGGAGCCCAAGGTCTGGCCGTTCTGCATGATGGTGAGTACACCGTCGCACGGAGCCGGAGCCTGGTTGCCAGTATTGGCGCCATCTTCTGCATCGCGCAGGCAACGGATACCAAGGGCCTCTCTTGGAGATGCCACACTATAGTCAGTGGCTACATAGTTGTTTTGACTATTAATAGCACGATAATAAGAATACATGGTTTCACCATCGGTATTTGCATCACAGGTCCAGAAATAGGCGTACATTTGAGCGGCGTATGACCAGAAATCCACACCTTGATCAAACATACTGTTTGGAATAGCATTGAATCCTGAAGCATTGTTAGCGGAGGGGTCATTACCCGGAGTGCAGGTCACACTACTGGACTGCCATCCGCTTTGGGAGGCCAATGCTTTGTCAGCCGTACCGTTGCAAGCGTATGCGGGAACACTGACCACATAAGTTACAAGTTGTGAGAATTCATCTCTAGTCGGCACGTGCCAGCCAACAGGACAGATGTTCAAAGCACTTCTGTAATGATAGTAGGTGAAATTGCCTTGAGTCACCGCCTCTCTTTCCTGACCACCGCCTCCGGCCACAGGCCAGTTATAGTACAATCCAACCGTTTCTGCAGACACATCGCTACGTTGGTAGTACATAGGAGTCGTTGTGCTGTATTGGGAAGAGCCTTGGGTAATTGCCGTACCGTTGTTGAAGTGCGTGGTGCGCAAGTTCTCCTTCAACCAGCATTGGTCACCAAGCTGCAACGTGTTGTACTGGTTGCCGTCATAGTCGGTGACGGTAGAGGTACCGCAGGTGAAGTTGTCGCTACTAATACTGTTCACCGCATTCTGCAGATTTGCTATAGCATTCTGCAGGCTGTCGATCTGGCTCTGGAGAGCGCTGCAGCAGGAGGTGTTGTTACCACCTTCACCGTTGTTGGCACCGTCTTCTGCGTCGCGCAAGCAACGTACAGGAAGACCGTCCTTGGAACTACGTATGCCCTGACTAACTTCATCGGCGTAGTTGTTGGTGGCACAAAGATGATAATAGCGAGCTGAAAAAGTTACACTTCCATTAATAGTGTTGCCTAAAGTTCCGTCCGTTGTCCAAATGCAGCCATATAATCCATTATGAGCATAATTCGCTGACGAATAACCGGTACTGCATAGATAATAACCCACAGGAAGCAGAGTGAATCCTGTAGCATCATTGTTTTCGGGCTGATAACCCGGCGTGCATTCCTGTTGGGAAGTTTGCCATCCGGTTTGTGCAGCCAAGGCCTTGTCAACGTACGTGCTGCAGGTGTAGTTACTGACACTGCGCACGTATGTATTAAGCTGTGTGAATTCTTCCACACTGGGCACGTGCCATCCCTCAGGACAGAGGTTGTGGGCAAACATTCCCTCATAACTGGGTATAGGCGTATGCGTCAGTGCCTCGGAATTGTAGCTGTATGCAATGTGGGCACCGCCAACAGCGGCAGCAAAATTGTAGAACAAGCCTGAGGAGTTCACGTCAAGGTTGCTGTTCTGATAATAAATCGGAGTGTAGCTGCTGGTATCCGTCGTCGCACCGTGCAAAATAGCCGTACCGTCGTTATAATGCGTAGTACGCAAGTTTGTCTTGGTCCAGCACTGGTTACCGATCTTCACGGTGTTGTACTGGTTGCCGTCATAGTCGGTAACCTTGGAGACACCGCAGGTAAAGTTGGCATTGCTTATATTGTTCACCGCATTCTGCATACTTGCCATCGCATCGCGCAGGCTGTCAATCTGGTGCTGCAGATTGTCCATCTGGCTTTGGAGATCGTTGCAGCAGGAAGTGCTGTTGCCACCTTCGTTGCCGTTGTCGGCAGTCTCGGCGATGTCGCGCACGCAGCGTACAGAAACACCCCAATTCTTATTCTTATGAGTGATTTCGAAATGAGGATTATTGTAATACAAATCTGCCATCCAAATATGACTCTCATCTTCAAGATATAAGGAGGTGCTGCTGAAGAAGGCTTTCGTGTTCAAGACTGAAGCTGTTCCTCCATTAAAGAAGCCTGCCGGCAAAGCCGTGAATCCAGTAGCATTGTTGGCGGAAAGAATGTATCCAACATTACAATCGTTTGTATAATAGGATTCTATGTTGGTATTCCAATTCGTAGTGGCGGCCAATGCCTTGCCATTGTAATGAGCATTGCCACAACCGTATTCGCTGACACTCTGCACATAGTCGTTCAAGAGAGTCCATTCGCTGTGGCTGGGCACGTGCCAGCCCACAGGACAGATACCTTGTACACCGCTGGGAACGGCATCGCTGCTGGAGCTGCCATTCATCACAGCCAACCAGTTGTAGAGATATCCGTATTTGGCAATAGAATCCGATCCTTGCTCAGGATTAAGACGAACAGGTTGTGTAGTTCTATCTCCTATGTTGGAAATAACCGTACCATTGCTATAGTGCGTGGTTCTAAGGTTCTCCTTGGTCCAGCACTGGGTGCCAATCTTCACGGTGTTGTACTGGTTGCCGTCATAGTCGGCGACCTTGGAGGTACCGCAGGTGAAGTTGGAGTTGTCGATATTGTTCACCGCGTTCTGCAAGCCGTTGATCAAATTCTGCAGGCTGTCGATCTGGCTCTGCTGGTTGTTGACCTGGTTCTGCAGGCCGGTGATGTCGGGAACATCAGGCGTTGTAATGTTGATAATCTGGTCAGTACACGAGTTGGCGGAGAAGGTACCCACATTCTGGCCGTTCTGCTGGATGGTGAGCACGCCGTCGCACGGTGCAACGCCCGTGGTGCCGTTATCGGCAGTCTCGGCGATGTCGCGCAAGCAGCGGACGGATCTTCCCCAAGTACCATAAAAACCATCGATATCTAATTGCGGATTTGAATAACTCAGATATGCCTGCCAAATGTAATTATTATTTTGAGGATATGCGGTGGCACTGCTGAAGTAGGCATACACGTTTTGGAGAGATGATACTCCACCGTTAAAGAAGCCGGCTGGCAAAGCTGTGAATCCGGTTGCATTATTGGTAGAGAGATTATAACCCACATTGCAGGGATTAGGTGTTGTTGTAGCGGGCATATCGGTGTTCCAATTTGTGTTGGCTGCCAATGCCTTTCCAACATAATTATAATCGCCGCAGCTGTATGCGCTGACACTCTGCAAATACTCTTTCAAGAGGATCCATTCGTTGTGGCTGGGCACGTGCCAACCCACGGGGCAGATACCCTGCACACCGCTGGGAACGGCATCGCTGCTGGTTTCACCGTTCATCACGGCCAACCAGTTGTAGAGATATCCGTATTTGGCCACAGAATCCATACCTTGCCAAGGTACGAAACGACAAGGTTCTGTCGAAGCCATATTCATATTTCCGCGGTAAGTGATTTCCGTACCATCGCTGAAGTGGGTAGAACGAAGATTCTCCTTGGTCCAGCACTGGGTGCCAATCTTCACGGTATTATAGGTGTTGCCGTCGTAGTCGGAAACTGTGGAGGTGCCGCAGATGAAGTTGGCGTTGCCCAAATTGTTAATCGCATTCTGCATAGCGTCAATCACGTTACGCAGGCTGTCAATCTGGTGCTGCAGGTCCGAATTGGCATCCTCATCCTGCGGGTCACGCAAGCAGCGGACGGAATATGCCAACGCACTTCCAGTGGCAGTCATAGCAATCACGCTAGAATCTCTGTCAAAGTGAACGAGACCGTAGTTGGCTGTGAACAAATCAGCAGATTTAGTAAAATAGGTGTAAGAAGAACCATTAATATGATCTTGGAAATAATAAACACCCTCTCCAGCAGGTAATACATTGAAACCTGTTGCATTGTTCACTGCTTGGTTATTGCCGATAGCACAAGCATAGTTACTATTGCCCCAATCTGTTGTTGAGGCAAGTGCTTTGGCAATGTTTCTATTATTGTTTCCGCAGAGATACTGTGATTGTGTACCCACAAACTCAAACAATTGTTGCCATTCCGGAACACTCGGCAGATGCCATCCAGCAGGACATACACCCTGTACACCACTGGGAACAGCAGAGGACATTGCCGCACCATTTGTAGCCGCAAGCCTATTGTACAACAGACCAAATTTCGTTACCTTGTTGGCGTCATTGTTGGGTAGGTAATAATGCGCTACTGTTGCTTCTGTCTGCCCGGCGGTCCCCGCTGATATCGACGTACCATCCGCATAGTGCGTGGCCCTCATATTCTCTTTCATCCAGCATTGGTCACCAAGTTTCAAAGTGTTGTAGGTGTTGCCGTCATAGTCGGAAACCGTGGAGGTACCGCAAGTGAAGTTGACATTGTTGAGAATGTTCACCGCATTCTGCAGATTGTTCATCAAATTCTGCAAACTATCGATCTGGTGCTGCAGGCCGGTGATATCGGGGATTTCAGGGCTCGTGATGTTGATGGTCTGATTGTCGCAAGCGTTGGCGGAGAAGGTGCCTACAGTCTGGCCATCTTGCTGAATGGTGAGCACACCGTCGCACGGCGCAACACCGGTGGTGCCGTTATTGCCATTATCAGCCGTCTCGGCGATGTCGCGGAGGCAACGGATAGACAAAGCATCCGTCCAGGCGGCAGTGGTATTATTCAGGAATCCGTAACCATACCAAATATTACGGCAATGGAGAGCGGTTTCACCAGGAGTTAATGTTGTGCTCCAGAATGATGCTTCGACTTGGTCAAGAGCATATTTGCCAGTGGACATAGCATTGAATCCGGTGGCGTTATTGGCACCCGCCTGAGTATTACCCACAGCGCAATTTTCAGTGGAACTGAGCCAACCCGTGCTGGCGGCCAACGACTTGGCGATAGGTGCATAATCGTTGCTGCTGTAACTTGTCGGAAGCTGGCACAAATAATCAGGTTGGGTGACCAGATAGTTCACCAACTGTGTCCACTCCTCGTCAGCGGGGACGTGCCATCCCGTCGGGCATATGCCACCGGCAGTGGTAGCAGGCTGACTCTGTACAACTGCACCGTTGTAGAGATAACCAAGCGTGTTCACATTCGTTACGTCAGCACCCGGTGCATAACGGGTAGGATTATACTGTCCGCTGTAACTGACGATAAGAGGTATTTCCGTACCATCATTGAAGTGCGTGTTCTTGAGGTTCTCCTTGGTCCAGCACTGCGTGCCAATCTTCACGGTGTTGTAAGCGTTGCCATCATAGTCGGAAACGGTGGAGGTGCCGCAGGTGAAGTTGGCGGTGTTGATGTTGTTCACCGCATTCTGCAGATTGTTCATCATATTCTGCAAACTATCAATCTGGTGCTGCAAGCCGGTGATGTCAGGAACCTCGGGAATAGTGATGTTGATGGTCTGGTTGTCGCAAGCGTTGGCGGAGAAAGTACCCACCGGCTCGTTGTTCTGCATAATGGTGAGCACACCGTCGCACGGCGCAACGCCCGTATTGCCATTGTTGGCACCCTCGTCAGCGTCGCGGAGACAACGGACAGAAAATCCATTAGCGGCACCATACTTTGTTTGACGGACACCGTTCAGGTCAACATTGTTGGGTTCTCTCCATATCACGGGTTGGGCTGCCATAATAGAATAGGATATTAAACCTGGATTGACGGGATTGTCATCAAACGTGGTACTCCAGAAACCAGAACGAGATGAATAGTAAATGCCTCCATTCCAAAAATACGCACCCGTGGGAAGAGCAGAAAATCCAGTGGCGTTGTTTGTGGCAGGGTCGTGACCTACTGCACAGGAAGAATAATAGGAGTCATAGACCCAGCCCGCAGTAGATGCCAAGGCTCTAGCCACATATGTGGTTTCGCCGTCACAAATATACTGGCTTTGGCTACCCACATAGTTCATAAGTTGCGTCCATTCTGCATCGCTCGGAACGTGCCAGCCTGTGGGGCAAACACCCTGCACACCGCTCGGAATTGCATTGGTGGACACGGCTCCATTCATAACAGCAGGCCAGTTGTATAAGTAGCCACGGTCTGCCAATGGCAAACTGTTCCCCGTGTAATTATAGTAATGAGGATTCGTGGTACTGGTATCGCTGCCGGCCGGTATAGCCGCACCATTCGCATAGTGCGTTGTACGCAAGTTCTCCTTCAGCCAGCACTGGTCACCTATCTTCACCGTGTTGTATTGGTTGCCGTCGTAGTCGCTAACCTTGGAGGTGCCGCAGGTGAAATTGGAATTGGCCAAATTGTTCATCGCGTTTTGCATATCGGCCATCGCATTCTGCAGGCTGTCGATCTGGCTTTGCAGGCCCGTGAGGTCTGTGCTCGGAATGTCAATAACTTGGTCAGTGCCTTGGTTGGCAGTGAAGGTGCCCATTGTCTGGCCATCCTGCGTGATAGTCAGCGTGGCGTTGTTCACTGTCGGGAGATCCTGTGCAGTGATATAGCCGGCATCGTTCTGGAAGGCACTCACATTGGTGGGCACGCCATTCAGGTCGTTGTAGTTGCCCGTGAAGGCCACCGTGGCCAAGCTGTCGTGCAGGTTGACATTGTTGGAAACTTCATTCTCCGGGTCGCGCAAGCAGCGGACAGAGTATGCCAAACGCGGGCTTACACCAGAATTATGCATTGTACTATCACAGTAACGGATTCTCATGTAAGAATGATTGTCACAAAAGAGACCTGTCCCGTTGTTGAAATAACTATAGGTGTTATTCTGACTACTATTATAATAGTAAACACCTTCTCCTGCGGGTAAAACGTTAAAACCAGTGGCATTGTTGGCTGCCTGATTGTTACCAACCGCACAAGTCGCATCACTACTAAACCAATCTGTAGTGCTGGCAAGGGCTTTGGCAACATTTACACTATCCGTTCCGCAGCGATATTGCGGTTGGGAACCAACATAATCTCTCAACTGATACCATTCTGCTTCACTGGGCACGTGCCAACCGACAGGACAAGCACCCTGACCACAAGAAAAACCATAGCTGGTATTACGACTGTTGGAAGCCGCATACCAGTTGTACAACAGACCGAATTTCTGTACCTTGTTAATATCATTGTTCGGCAGATAATAACGTGCAACCGAATCAGGGGTTCCACTAACACCGGCGGGTATCGCTGTACCATCACTGTAGTGCGTGGTTCTCAGATTCTCCTGCATCCAGCACTGCGTGCCAATCTTCACGGTGCTGTACCTGTTGCCGTCAAAGTCTATCACCTTAGAGGTACCGCACACAAAGTTGGCATTATTCATATCATCAACATAATTCTGCAGGCTGTTAATCAAATTCTGCAGACTGTCGACTTGATTTTGCAGACCGGTGATATCGGGAATAGTGGGCAGGTTGTTCAAATCGTTGTAGTCGCCCGTGAAGGCCACCGTGGCCAAGCTGTCGTGCAGGTTGAAGTTGTTGATTACATCGTTCAAATTGTTAATTATATTCTGCAGGCTGTCGATTTGGTTGTTGATAATCTCCACATCACTCAAGAACATATTGTTATGCACGCAACGGACTGCGAGATTATAAGCATTGGAAAGATTGTTTCCGGTGGAATATGTGAACGCTGACGTGTTGAAAGTTTTGTTGTACGACGAAGTCCAAAATGCACTTGCTCCAGAATAATTCTCAAAATACCAATACTCGGGCGGATTGAAAGAATAAGCTGATCCCGCCTGGCGGAACGAGAAACCCGTGGCATTGTAATTAGTATTATTCACCCACATATTGTTGATTCCATTATGTCCCAAAGCAATCCGAGCGGCTGTTACGGTACCGTACTGGGAAACCAGATAATCTTTCAAGGCAATCCATTCCGTAGTGTCAGGCACGTGCCATCCTGCCGGGCAAATACCCTGCTTGTCGTACGGTTCTGTTGCACTGATTGAACTGCTTGAACCCGAAGGATTTCTGTGGAATACTTCAAACCATCTGTACAGATAGCCGTATTCGGGCACATTGGCTACATCACCATTAGGAGACACCAGGCTTGTCACTGCGGTGCCATCTGCAAAGTGCGTGGTTCTCATGTTCGACGTAGTCCAGCACTGGTTGCCGATTCTCACCGTGTTGTATGAGTTGCCATCATAGTCGCTAACCGTGCGGCCGCACACAAAAGAGGATTCACTCAGCGTGTTGACCAAATTCTGCAAACTGTCGATTTGGTGCTGCAAACCCGTGATATCGGGAATAGCGGGCAGATTGTTCAGGTCGTTGTAGTTGCCCGTGAAAGCCACCGTGGCCAAGCTGTCGTGCAGGTTGAGCGTGCTGGCCTCTTCCACCGCGGGCACAATGCGCATACAACGGACCGGTATGGCAGATGATTTCGCATAGTTGTCAAAAGATGCATATCCGAAATTATATTCTATTTGCCAAGCATAAGCACCAATATTATCAACGTTCGGAGTGGGAGAAGTGGTCCAAAGATATGCCTTTTCAGACTTATTATGGGGAGTGGCATTTCCGTTGCTTAAAGAATAATAGCCCATTGGCAATGCACCGAATCCGGTCTCATTGTTGGAGGCCTGGTTGTAGCCCGGCCAGCAGGAGGTTGTTGCACTTGCCCACCCTGTTGTAGAGGCTAAAGCGTTAGTATAGCAAAGGTTACTCTGGGCCCCACTCTGTCCATAGTTTTGGGAAGACATATAATCCATCAGGCTTTGGAAATTCTCACGAGAGGGAAGACTCCATCCCGCAGGACACGCCAACAGGGCGGCCGGCCAGTTGTAATAGTAGCCGTAGGTGGCGGCATCCACCGTTGAATCCACGTAATAATAGGGGTCTGTGAAACTATACACGTTTGCCCGTGTCCCTGCAACCACGCGCAGGTTCGTCTTGGTCCAACACTGGGTGCCGATTTGCACGGTCTCGTACTGGTTGCCGTCGGCATCCACCATCTTGGAGGTGCCGCACTGGAATGTGGTCGCGTCGATAACATTGACAGTATTCTGCAAATTGTTTAACAGGTTCTGGAGGCTGTCGAGTTGGTGCTGCATACCGGCGATGTCGGGCTTGTTGAGAATCTCAGCCGGACCGGAAGTGGCGTTCCAGTCGGAATTCACCTGGACAGAACCACTGCCACCGGCACCCACCGGAATCTGCCACTGCTGCGTGTTGTCGCCCACAACCACCGTAATGGTCATCACCGTGTTGTCGGCATTCATCGCATAGCTGAATTGCGGTATCGGGGCATCTGCACCGGCAGGACCTTGGGGACCTTGCGGGCCGGCAGGACCCTGAGGACCTTGCGGGCCAGTCTCACCCTGCAAACCTTGAAGACCCTGTGCACCCTGTGCACCGGCAGGACCTTGAGGACCGGCAGGACCCGTTTCACCCTGAATACCTTGAGGACCTTGGGGACCTTGAGGGCCGGCAGGACCGGCAGGACCCTGAGGACCTTGCGCACCCGCGGCACCATTGGTCACCGTGAAGATGCTGGTGGTGCCGTCAGTATAATGTATGGTATAAGTGTCCACCAAACCTTGGCTCACCGGACCCGTGATCTCCTGGATGCCACGACCGTCGTTGCCGCCACCGGCACCGCCCGTGGGCAACGTCACCGTGTTACCGCCCGAGATGGTCAGCTGGTTGCCGGAAATCGTCAACGTCTGGTTCGCACCCTGACCATTCACGCCGTTGGTTACCGTGAAAGTGCTGGTGGTGTTGTCTGTATAATTAATAGTATAGGTATCCACATTGCCATTGGTACCCGTCTGGGTGATAGAGACAATGCCTTTACCGGCAGGACCCTGCGCACCGGCAGGACCTTGAATACCTTGCGGGCCCTGGATACCCTGAATGCCCTGCGGACCTTGAGGACCGATAGGACCTTGCTGGCCGTTGTGGACCACGAAGGTGTGGGGACCGCTTTGGTCGGTGATGGTCACCACCGTGCTGTCACCTGCCGTAACGGCCGCCACCGTGGGCGAGAAACCCGCCGCACCGGCAGGACCTTGAACACCCTGCGCGCCCGCAGGACCCTGGATACCCTGGGGTCCCTGCGCGCCCTGAGGACCGGCAGAACCCGGCTCACCGTTAAGGATAGTAAACGTGTGAGGACCGTTGGCATCGGTGATGGTCACCACCGTGCCGATGGTCGTCGTAGTCGTGGTCACCGTGGGAGAAACACCGTCGGCACCGTCCTGACCATTGGTGCCGTTGGTACCGTTGGTACCATTATATATCGTAAAGGAGTGAGGACCCGAGGCATCGGTTATCGTTACCTGGGTGCCGCCGTTGGTGGGCGTGGCCGTCACTGTGGGCGAAACACCATTAGTACCGGCAGGACCCTGAATACCTTGGATACCTTGAGGACCTTGCTGGCCCGCAGGACCCTGCTGGCCCTGGGCGCCGTTGTGAACCACGAAGTTCGTCGTCTGGCCGTTGGTGAAGTGTATCGTGTAGGTGTCGTTCAGACCGCTCGTCACAGGACCCGTGATGCTCTGGATGCCCACGCCGTCCTGGCCATTGGTACCATTGGTGCCGTTTGTGCCGTTCATGATAGTGAATGTATGGGGACCGTTGGCATCCGTGATGAT